>Ga0256826_1000441_pt1 | contig 25137 bp, 28 predicted proteins | sample CV79metaG_FD_185975 | JGI IMG/M metagenome (GOLD analysis project Ga0256826, IMG submission 185975) | Hydrothermal vent microbial communities from East Pacific Rise, Pacific Ocean - CV79 | ecosystem: Environmental > Aquatic > Marine > Hydrothermal vents | place: Pacific Ocean: East Pacific Rise...
AGTTTTCAATGATCTCAAACATAATCTCTTAATCTTCAACTCGAAGATTCGTAACCTTTTAAACAAGGTGTCTCTGTTTGTGGATGGGAATTATAGGGTTATGATGCTTAGAGTTTGCTTAAGTTGTTGGGGAGTTGGAAAAGAATTTAATTGTCCCTTTTCCTGTAGTTTTTCGTTCTTTTTTAATGGGTGCTTTACACCCATTTGTTATATGTTTATTTCTATATATTCCGGCTCTGAAAAATTTGGAATCTCATCATAAGAAAAAACTGCATAGTACTTATGCAACTCACTATCACCAAAGTTATCATATGTATATGTATCACTACCACCATATAGCTTTTGACCATCATATGGGGAGCATGGGATTTTAAACGGGTTTTTCACAACTATAACACCGGCAAAGCCATCATCGTTAGGCGCATCCCAGTCTAGTCTCACAACACCATTTTCTAATGTATGTCTTAGGTTCTCTACTCTACTAGGAGCATTACGTCTTTTCTTAATATATCTAAGAGTTAAAGAGGGACGTCTTATCCGTTTAGTATCTAACCAGTTCACACCCTCATTTTTACTCGATTCGTATTGTGAAGATGCAGAAATTATAAACATTACTTTATTATGCTTTTTAGAAATTTCTATCATCTCTTGAATTGCATACTTGTCAAATACAAAACGTTGCTTAGATGTCTCCTCTAATTCAGAGATAGAGACATCATAACCTACTCTCTCAATAATCTCTCTATTCATAATTTTTTTATAATCAATATCTCCTTCTATAGGAGCTATCATCTCTATATGAAAACGCAGTGTATTTTTAGAATTTATTTTAAATGCTTCCATATCAATATAAGCATTAGATATTACAGTACTCTCCATATCTGGTAAATTAGTCAGATCAAACTCTATACAGCCATAACGTTTATTTCCATTATTATCATACCCAGATTGAAGTGAAGTATCTTTTACATTATCTTCATTTATAGTAAATTCATTAGATGACTGTAGATCTAATTTTGCATCATCTATAGTATATGATATATCAAGCTTTGGTCTATATGTAAGGCCTCCACTAAATTGTCCATATCCTATATCCCATTGCATCATCTGTGAGGCTCTATCAAGAGGTAAAGACTCTGGACCTTCTATTCGGAAATATGCTTCTCTTCGTTTAAGTGACTTTTGCAAAACATCTATTTCATTATTTGAAAACTCATAAGTTCGCCAAATACCTTGAGAAAGTTGATATGACTCCGTTGGTTTTCCAATGTAACTAAGCATCTTTGCATTTTTAATATCATCAAAACTATAAATGCTATCTATTATTCGCTCATCCATCTGCCCAACACGCCACTCACCATAACTCTCAACTTGAACAGCAACCCTATTCATAGGATAGTATGAGATTGTGGCACTTGTAATTTTCGCATTTTCGGGAATAGTTGAGAGTGAAAAACCACTTACACCAAAACACTCACCCTTAGAGTTAGAAATACCAACAAACATAGAGTTATTACCAAAATGTTCTTTGTTCTTCTTAGTCTTCTCGCCTACATAACCAGTCTTGTCAGCTAAGGGATAGAGAATCTTACTAAACATACTTTCTGAAGGTTTGGTTCTTACACCTACCATTTGAGCAAAAGATGATTTAATATTTTGCTCTTTACATACTGCTCTTACATAATAGTAGTAATTTTTTGCAGATTTTAAATTAGAATCTTTAAAGGACTTTAACTTGGTCATTCCAATTCTATTTGAGTTTTGAGCAAAACCTTTTTTCTTTGATGATCTATATACTTCAAAGTAACGATAACTATCATCTTTATAGTCCCATGTTAGTTCAACTTCTTTAGCTTCTACAGAAATAGCTTTAAAATTTTCAGGACGTTTGAGTGTATTTTTCTTTTTATAGTTTTTAACTTCATATAATGCCATCATTAGTGCTGGAATGTTTTCTTTAATATTTTCACTCATATGCTCAATATAATCACTAATATTTCTAGTTCCAACTTCAACAACTAAAGAGAGTGCTCCTTTAGAGTAATAAAACTCTCTACCACTTCCAGAGATAAGATGTACTGGTGGTTTACCCATATGTACACCATACTCACGGCCACTCTCTTTTCGAATCTCTTCTGCCATATTACATGCTAATATATTTAAATCTATTGCATCGGTAGCATCTTCATGTATAAAATTGTGTGCAGGAAAGAAAACATTTCCTTGTGAGTGATAATCAAGTGCTATTGTTATGTTTTGATGAGCTTCTACAAAATCACGGAGTGCTGCAGTTTCGGGTTCACTAAATGCACTTGGACCTGAGTATACATTTGATGATGTAACTTTATTTGGAGCAAAACCTATACTAAAGTTTCTATTTAAATCTACTCCATATGTACCATCCCCATTATTTCTACGGTTTTTACGCCAAAAAGAGAAGTGGTTTCGTGAGTATTCAAATCCATCAGGGTTTGCACAAGGTACCATATAGAGTGTAGTTGATTTAAGAATTCTCTTTAAACGTGGGTCATATTCAATATGTTCTTGTATATATTTAGCAAAAGAGAGTGATAACTCTATACCAATCCATTCACGAGCATGAATTGTGCCCGTATAAAAAAGTGCTGGTTTTTTCTCTGCATTTTGTACATCTGCTGAAACTGTGACAGCTATAATCTCTCGCTCTTCCCATGTTTTTCCAATCACTTCTACTTTAAAAAGATTAGGATTACTCTTTTGTGCTGCTTTAAAAAAGTCTACACACTCATCATAAGAGGTATATTGTTGTCTCAAGATATTTACCTTATTTAATAAATTTTATTATATAAATCGAATTGTACTCAAATTATACTTCTATGAAGTTTTTTTATCAATCAGATCAACTATGAGATCTATTTTCTTACTATTAAAACTCAATCCCATTTTCTCTTGTTCAGGTGTAGCAAATGCAGGTATACCATTTACTTCTAAAACAATATACTCCTCTTTTTCTCTATCATAAATAATATCAACACCACCGATATCTACACCTGTAGCAGCACAAGCACGTTTTGCTATATCTATAATATCATCATTCGCTTCACGCATAAATACACTGCCCCCTGCAGTTATATTCGTACGCCAATCAGTACCAGTTGCTTTTCTTCCATAACAAGAAACAAATTCTCCATCAACAATGTCTACTCGAAAGTCAGTGTTATCATAGTTTATAAATTTCTCTACATAAAAGTAACGTAAATCCATCTGATTTAAAAATGGCATGAGCATATCTAAGTTCGCTTCATTCTCTATCTTTGTAAGACCTACTCCACCCCAACCATCAGTAGGTTTATAAACCATTTTATCCCATTTTTTAATAATTTTTTTAAGTTCATGACCATCATCTCTATGACATAGTTTATAATCTGCTGTTTTAATCCCTGCATTTCTTAAGACAAAAGAAGTATGAAACTTATCTTCAGTTAAAGCAAAAGAATCATATGAGTTTATCATAGGTATTACACGGTTGAGTGCTTGATATAGGTACATTTGATACTGTGTTTGCTCTCCTGCATTATAGGAAAACATTAAATCAAGTTTATCTAATTTAACACCGTGATATTCATCACCATGGTAAAGTATATGTCCATTCCGTGCTATCGCATTTCTTAAGTTTAAATTATCAAGAGTATCAATCCCTCTCTCTTTTAACTTTTTAATAATTTTCTTCCCTATTTTATCACCACCACCATTACTATATAACCACATACCTATTTTTCTATCAGCCATCTCTATCCCCTTTAAAATTTAAAATGTTCACTAAAATGTTTGAATAACACTCTACTTAACTCAATTCTACTCTCAAAACTACTCTTAAGTGCTCTCTCTTTTATAGTGTGATCACCATCACCAAAAGGTCCAAAACCATCTAATGTAATTACACCTGCAGCACTTACTATATTTGCATCACTTACACCACCACGTTCTTCAAAGTCGAGTTCCTGTTTGCTTATACTAGAGATATTTTTTATTAACTCCAAAGAAGTATCTGAAGTTTGCATAACATCTCTTTGAATTCCTCCACTCAAAGTAGAAATAGTACCATCAATATAACTACTCTTTACAATAGTATCAATAGCCTCTAAAACTCTACTCTTCTCATCAACTGTTTTATAACGAAGTTCAAATGTTAAATGTGCATGAGGAGAGATAGTATTTGCACCTATACCGCCTTCCATCTTCCCAACATTTACAGTTGTGCCTTTCTCCAAGTTGGTTAATTTAACTAACTCTTGAAGTTTATAGCTTGCTTCAAGGTTTGCATCATATCCCTGGGTATAACTATTACCAGCATGTGCTGCTTTTCCTTGTATCTCTATAAAGAAAGTACCAACACCTTTACGTCCGGTAACGACTTCTAGTTTTTTTCCAGCTGCTTCATACACAAAGCAGTAGTCATACTCATTAGCAAGCTTAGCTGTTAAAAGTTTAGAGTCATCACTTCCTGTCTCTTCATCACTTACAAATAGAATATCTATATTTTGTATAGGGATTTTCTCTTTTTTTAGTTCCCTTAAGGCTTCAACAATAACTATGTTGCCACCTTTCATATCACATACTCCCGGACCATAAACCCACTCTCCATCCTCTGTAAACTCTTCGAATTTTTGGGGTGGAAAGACAGTATCAATGTGTCCTAAAAGTAATAATTTTTTTTCATTTTGAATATGTGTAGATTTATATAAACGGTGATGGCCAATTGATTCACGTTTGTGTAGTAGTACTTCAAAGCCTAGTGCAATAAGCCACTTGTCAAAAACTTCACCAACACTATTCACACCTGCAGGATTTTTTGTGTACGAGTTTATCTCTATAACTTTTTTTAAGTCGTTTAAATAGTGCATATAATTCCAAAATATTTTAAATTAAAAATGTAACTAGAATGATTATACTATGATTAAATTGAAAAAATGTAAATGTTTGAAAAAGTTTTCTTAGATTGTTAAAAAGTGGGAAGTTATAAAAGGGGTAGAGCTTAGAAGAATTATTTTCTTCTAAGTTCTTTAATACGAGCTTTTTTACCAGCAAGATCACGTAAGTAGAAAAGTTTAGCACGACGAACACGACCGCGGCGAATAACTTTAATCTCACTAATTGAATCAGTAAAAAGTGGGAATATTCTCTCAATTCCAACACCATTAGCACCAATTTTACGAACAGTAATAGTTGCACCAGTACCTTGTCCACGTTTAGCAATACATACACCTTCGTATGCTTGAACACGAGTTTTTTCACCCTCTTTAATTGTTACCGCTAAACGAAGAGTATCACCTGCACGAAAATCTGGAATAGTTTTTTCAGATATTTGTGCTTTTTCAAAGTTTTCTATGTATTTATTTCTCATAAAAAGTTCCTTTATTTTACACCTTGACAGTGTTTTTTTAGCTGTTCTGGTCTGAAAAACTTTGTTTTACACTCAGACATAGCTAGTTTTAATGAGCGAATTTTACTATGATTTCCCTTTAAGTATTCTGATGGAACACTTAAACCCTCATAGAGCTTCGGTTTTGAGAAAGATGGAGCTTCAAGAAGTGGTGTTTCAAAACTTTCAACAGTTAATGAATCACTATTTCCTAGAACACCTTCTATGTTTCTACTTATTGCGTCACACATAACTAAAGAAGCGAGTTCGCCTCCTGTTAATATGTAATCCCCAATAGAGAAAACTTCATCCGCATAAGTCTCTATAACTCTCTCATCTATTCCCTCATACCTTCCACTCACAAAAGCTATATGGGACTTGGTTGCTAAACGTTTGGCATCATTTTGCACAAACGGTTTTGCAACTGGAGTTAAAAAAACTATATGGACATTCTCATCCTCTTCTTTCAAACTTTTCAATGCATCATACAGAGGCTGTGGGTTCATAACCATACCGGCTCCACCACCAACAGCTGTATCATCTACTTTAGAGTGCTTATTAGTTGAAAAATCTCTAGGATTAAGAAACTTAATTCCTAGAAGATCTTTGTCAATAGCACGCTTAAGTATTGAGTCACTAAAGTAACCCTCTACTAAGTTTGAAAAAAGTGTAACAAAAGTATAAGTCATTAAGATGCTTCTAAAATATCCATCGCACCACTTAACGTGATCTTTTTGGCTTTTATATCTACCTTAACTTTAAATGGTTCTATAAAGGGAACTAAAAACCCCTTTGGTAAACCACTCTCAACTAAACTTTTATTCGTAACTATAATTAAATAGTTCGTTGCGTTTATTCTCTCCATCTCTTTAACATGGCCAAGAAGTTTTCCATCTTCGTAAACTTCACAATCTTCTAAATCAAAGAAAAAATACTCACCCTCTTCAAGGTGACAATTTTTTCTTGTCTCTTCATAAGTTGTATAGAGTTTTGCATTTGTAAATTTTTTACAATCTTGTGGATTAGTAAGATTATTAATCTTAACAAGGCCACGCTCTACATTTACATCTGTTAAAGTAATTCTATCTTTTTTATTTATTAAAAAAGAGTTCCCTACTTTAAACTGTTGGGGAAAATCTGACTTATCATGAAACTTCATATCGCCTTTTATACCTACCGTTTTACCGATAGTTGCGATGTGAAGGAGAGATTCTTTAAAGTGCTTCGACATTTATTCTATAACTCACGCCATCTTTGGCTTTACAACCAGAGATAACAGTCTTTATAGCACCAATCATCTTACCACTCTTACCAATCAGTTTACCGATATCGGCTTGATTAGCATAGAGAATAATCTCTGTTACTTCATCGCCCTCTTCTACTTCCACTCTTATGTCATCTGGATTAGATGCTATTAGTTTGGCAAATTCTGCGACGAAATCAGCAATCATGACTAACGACCAGTAATCTTTTTAACACGACCACTCATTTTAGCACCAACGCTTAACCAGTAATCAAGTCTTTCATTATCAACAACAAGTGTTTTCTCTTCGTTCATTGGATTGTAGTGACCGATAAGTTCGATCCAACCACCATCTCTACGTTTACGGCTATCAGTTACCGCTAAACGATAAAATGGTCTCTTTTTTCTTCCCATACGAGTAAGTCTAATTACTGTCATGTTATTTCCTTAAGAATTTAAATATTTTTTGGGGTGTTTTCGCAGAATAAATGTTTGTAGTAAATACAAGTAGTTTATTGTGCCTCTTACCGCCATTTGGCGTCTTATATCTCAAAAGAGATACCTTCTAATCACAGAGGGATTATTTCAGAAGTTATTACGATAGTGGAATTGTATCGAAGTTTTACTTAAATGTAAATATAATTTATCTTGGTAGTCCAGCCATTCCACCAGGGCCACCTGCTCCAGCCATCATAGACTGAAGTTGTTTCATCCCATTTTTACCAGAGAATTTCTTAGCCATTTTACCTGCATTTTTAAATTGTTTTATCATTCTATTTATTTCAACAATAGTAAGTCCACAACCTGTAGCAATTCTTGATTTTCTAGAGTTATTAATTAGGTCTGGGTTTTCACGCTCTTTTTTCGTCATAGAACCAACCATAGCTTTGATATTTTTAAGTTCACCAGAGTTTTCAAAGTCAAAGTCTTTAATAGCTTTACTCATACCGCTCATACCAGGAATCATTCCCATGATTGAACTCATAGAACCCATTTTTTTCATAGACTCCATCTGCTCTAAAAAGTCATTAAAGTTAAACTTACCCTTTTGTATCTTTTTAGTCAAACGTTTTGCATCTTTCTCATCTATAAGATTTGCAGTTTTTTCAGCTAAACCTTCAACATCACCAAAGCCCATAAGACGATTAACAATACGCTCAGGAATGAAAACCTCAAGGTCTTCCATCTTCTCACCCATACCAATAAAACGCAGTGGTACTTGAACTTGGCTTGAAAGTCCAAGAGCTACACCACCCTTAGAATCACCATCGTATTTAGAGAGAATAACACCATCAATACCTATTTTTTCTTTAAAGGTAGTTGCCGTTCTTATAGCATCTTGACCAGTAAGTGAGTCAGCTACATAAAAGATTTCATCTGGTTGTGCAGCTTCTTTTACCTCTAAGAGTTCACCCATTAGTGCATCATCTATAGCTAAACGACCAGCTGTATCTATTAGAACTACATCAAATATTTTCGACTTTGCATATTCCATAGCTGCTTTTACAACTTCTACAGGATTTTTAGTCGCTTCATCTTCGTAAAGTTCTACTTCTATTTGAGCAGTTATTTGACGAAGTTGCTCTACGGCTGCTAAACGCTGTAAATCGGCTGCAACAATAAGAACTTTTTTCTGCTTATTTTTTAAATATGTTGCAAGTTTACCAGTAGTAGTTGTTTTCCCAGAACCTTGAAGTCCTGTCATAAGTATAGTAGTTGGAGGATGGGGAGCAAAGATAAAACCTTTGTTTCCACCAATCTCTAAAAGTTCGTTAAGTCCTACTCTTAAAGCCTCAAGAAACTGATCTTTACCAATTCCTTTCTCTTTTGTAAGAAGTTCAACGCGAGCAAGTAATGTTTTAACAACTTTATGGTTTACATCTGCTTTTAAAAGATTTTTCTTTAGTTCACCCATCGCCTTTGTGAGTGCTTTTTCATCATCATGAAAACGAATCTTTTTTATGGCATTTGTAAAACTATCTGTTAATGTGTCAAACATATATATCCCTCTATTTTAGGTGTAAAAAGTTGCGAATTATATCTTAGTGTTCTTTAAATTGGGGTTATAAGAGTCCACAAATTTACTGAAAGTGTATAAATTCTTTTGGTTCAGGAGCATTAAACTCCATACCTAAAAGTCTCACTTTACGAGCATGTAACATAACTCGTTTTGAACGACGTCCACCATACTGTTCATCACCAATAATGGAGTGATTAATATAACGAAGGTGTACACGAATTTGGTGTGTACGACCATTGTGAATTATACACTTAATCTTTGTTTTACCAGCACTCACAATGTCAGGAAAAAACTCACTACGAGCTGGTTTTCCTTTTGGAGATACATTGGAGAATGCTTTATTATTTTTCTTCTGAGTTGTAATTGATTTATCAACTTCTATTGGCTCACTCATAATACCTTCAACCCAAGCTATATACTCTTTATATACCTTATCTTTTCTAAACTCTTTAATAGCTTTCTCGCGAAACTCTTCATTTTTTACAAGCATTAAAACACCTGATGTTTCACGGTCAAGTCTATGGAGTAAGACTGCTGGTTTAAACTGACGTTCTATCTCATCACTATTTATATAAGGTGGTTTATCAACAACAATAATATCTTCATTTTCAAAAATAGTCTTTGGAAGTTCTACTTTTATAACTCTAAATTTTGTGTCTGCGTTTATCTCTCCACGAGCAATAATTACTTTTTTGTTTCCAACATACACTAGCCCACGGTCTATCATAGACTTTGCGTTGTTGTTAGAAATGCCCTCTTGCATTGCAAGAATTTTATATGCTTTTTCTGTCGCCATTATGTATTTCCTTTAAATTTATTCTAAATTTCAAGGGAACCTTTTTTATTCCCTTCTATCACGACAAAAGAACAAAGTCCCTCTGTCTACGTTAACACTTGGTTTCCTTCGGCAGGAAGCCCATCGCACTTATGCGATTATATTTAACACATTAACTATTGAGTATTTTATTCACAATAGGTTCTAAATCTATTGTCTCCTCTACCATTGACTCTGGTAACTCTTTTGCTTCTCTTAGTGCTCTGTGAATCTCACTTGGTTCAACATACTGAACATGGTGCACATACTTAAAAAGCTCCTTTTGATGAAAAAAGTGCTTTCCTGTAATGATTTTACAGTTAAAAAACGCAGGTTCTAATGGGTTATGCCCACCCACATCTTCTCTAAACGCACCACCAAGTATTGCTATATCACTTATTGCATAGATGTTGTTTAACTCACCCATCATATCTACTAAAACAATATCTGCATTAAAATCAATCTGCTTAGAAAACCTAGAAAGAGTAAAGTCAGCTTCTTTAGCATAAGTCTTTAACAACTCATATACATCATTAAAACGTTCAGGATGACGAGGAACCACTACTAGCTTTGCATCATTACTTTTTCTGTACTCTACAAAAGCTTTTATAATAGACTCTTCTTCTCCATCATGAGTACTTCCAGCTACAATAAGTTCAATATCTGGCTTTACATACTCTTTTGTTTTTTTGATCTCACCTGCTAGCTTTATATTCCCTATCACTTCTATATTTCTAGCACCAAGGGCTATAAATCTGTTTTTGTCTACTTCACTCTGGGCATAAATAGTATCGACACATGCAAGAAGTCTTTTATAGAACCATGCCATCTGCAGATATTTTTTTACACTTTTATCAGATATTCTAGCATTTAAAAGAACAAGTTTTGCCCCACGTGCAGTTGCCACAGCAAAAAGAAGATACCAAAACTCAGCTTCTAAAACTACTAAGAGATTTTGCTTTTTCACCCAAAATGGTAAAAACATTTCATATGGCAGGTAGCGAACCTCTGCATTATATTTTTTTACTTCATCTTGACCTGTTTGAGTAATCGTAGTGATTAAAACTTCTTTATCTTGCAGTGAGTCTAAAATAGGTTTAAGAGCTCTTGCTTCACCAAGTGAACAGACATGAAACCAAATAGCGTTTTGTTTTGTAAACTTAGGATTTTTAAAAAGAAAAAAACGTGCGGGGATTGACTCTTTATACTTATGTTTAAACGCTAAATACACGATGAGAGGAAGTGCTATAAGATATAGCATCACACTCAGAGTGTAATAAAAAAGCGTAAAGGGTTTCAAACTACTCTTCGTTAGGCTTCATATATAAAATACGACCACAGTGAGGACAAGTTGTAATCTCTTCACCTTTAATAACATCAGCATAAACCTTATCGCCAATTACCATGTGACAACCCATACAAGCTTGCTCTTCAACAACTACTACAGTTGTGTTCTTAGCCCATCTACGAATTTTCTGGTAGAATGCTAAACCTTTTTGGTTCATTGTTCCAAGAAGTTTCTCTTTTTTTACAAAAACTTCTTGACGATCTTTATTAATCGTTTCTAGTTTTGCATCTACATCTGCTTTTACAGACTCTAAAGATGCTGAGAGTTCAACTAAAGAAGCTTTTGCTACTTCAATCTGCTCACGTTTTGTTTCAATGATTTTTTCTAAACGTGCGATCTCTTCATTTGCAAAAGTTACTTGCTCTTTTGCAATCTCTTCTTCAAGTTGTAATGATTTCATTTCACGTTCAGTTTTTACATCACCGCTTTTTCTAGCATTGTCTTCTAGTTTTTGTGAAAGTTCTGCAAGGTGAAGTTCATTTTTACTCTTTTTAACTTCTTCTTCTTTGATTTCGTTTGATAAGTTTTCAATATCAGACTCTATACTCTGAGTTTTTGCTAATGCTGCTTCATAGTTATAGTTTGCTTCTTCGATTTGAGGTTCAAACGCATCAATATCTTTATCTACAATTGAGAGGTCAATTAGCTGTTGCAAGTGGTTATTCATTTAGGTCCTTTAAGGGTGTATATATGTAAATGGGTTTTCTGATGACGCAATTATAACTTTTAAACCTAAAATTTTCAAATATTTTTCTAAAATTTTGCCAAAAAAGTGTTCACTTTCAAAATGTCCGATGTCAATAAGCGATAAATTTATACTTTTTGCCTCCATTGCATCATGGTATTTCACATCACCTGTCAGGAAACAATCAGCACTCAGGCTTTTCATAAGTGAACAGCCTGAACCTGTTGTGAGAGCGACTTTTTTCACTCGTTGTGAACACTTTACTGTTCGTGCAATTTCAAGTCCAAATGCTCGTGCTACCTTACTTGCAAAAACATCAAAATCCTCATCAACTTCTAAGTAAGCGACAAATCCATCTTTTTTTGAAATTTTGTATCCTAAAACTTCAGTTGCGACATACTCATTAAGATGTGTTTGGTCAAAATTTGTATGCATAGCAATATTACTTATATTTTTTTGAATCATTTTTTGGATTAAATTTGCTGGATATTTGCTAAATTGTAACTGTTTTAGTCCACCAAAAATAATAGGATGATGAGTGATTAAAAGGGTGTTGTTTGCAAGTGAATCTATAAGCTTTTCATCAACATCTATTGAGAGAGCAATTTGAGATATTTCAGTATCAAAATCACCTATTAAAAGACCTGAATTATCCCATTTTTCTTGTAACTCAAAAGGAGAGAGTTCATTTAAAAAGTCATATATTTCAAGAATTTTCATTTTAATGCTCTGTGTTTAATGTATCAAGTGCAATTTGTGCTTTTTCCAAGTCAGGGTCTAACTCTAAGGCTGCGTTTAAGTGTGTTCTAGCACTTGCATACTCTCTATCTTCTATGTAGACATGAGCCATTTCTAAATGAGTAAAAGGGTTTTGGCTATCTACTTCTAAAGCCTCTTTAAAGTACTCCAGTGCTTCTTCATTTCGTTTTTGAAGTGCCATAACAAAACCCATTTTAAAAAGCACTTCACCATTTCCTTTCTGTTTTATATTCGCTTCACTATAAATAGCAAGTGCCTTATCTAGATTACCCGCGACTACCTCATCATCTGCTTTTTCTATAAGAGATGATGCGTCAAATGTTGAAAAAGCCTCTGCTGTTCTTTTTGGCTCATTTGGACTTTTACCATCTGTATCTTCTGGTTCTTTTAAAGTTTGGATATGTTCATATATCTTAAAAGCAAAAAATGCCGAAGCACCTAGCATTAGTAGTTGAAAAAGTGTCATTTAGTTTCCTGTTAATAGTTTTTTATTCATTATCTCTATAAGTTGTAATGGATCAACTTGTACTGTGTTTATTCTAGCTGAAAAATGCAAATGCGGACCAGTGACCCGTCCACTTTTCCCTGAGAGACCAAGGATATCTCCACGTTTTACCATCTGACCCTCTTTGACATTAAAGGCACTCATATGGAAGTAGCATGTATAAATACCCTCTCCGTGGTCTAGTAAAACTGTACCACCAGAGTAAAATCTTTTCTTTACCAGTGCAACTCTTGCGTCATTAGCAGCTTTTATAGGAGTCCCCATTGCAGCACGGTAGTCCGTACCACTATGATAGCCTTTTAGTGAGCCATTATAGACTCTAGCTTTCCCAAAAGCACTTGTTATCTTACTATCTAAAGGAAGTATAAAAGGCTTAGATATATAGCTTTTAGGAGTTATTGTCCCATAAACCTTCATCGCTTCCTTGTACTCTTTGGAGATTCTTTTTTTAACTTCTTTACTTTTAGGATTAACTTTGGAGCTACTTACTTGTATCTCCTCTTTGTCATACTTTCCATTTATAACTTTGAGTAAAATTTTTTCTTCTTTGAGTTTATTATTCTCTTTATATATAATTTTTAGAGTTTTATTTTCTACTTTTTCATAGTAAGAAAAAGGGATAAGTGCATACTTCTCATTTTTGTTACTTGGGTTAGTGAAAATTTGAAAAGTTTTTTTACCTACTTTTACACTTTTATACTCTATGCCTTTCTGTTTTGCAAACTCTAAGAGTCCTGTTTTACCATTGGCTACTTTATAATCAAGAACAGATACTTTTGTTATATCCAACGCGAGTAAAGATGAAAAAGTAATAAGTAAAAAAATAAGAAACTTCACTAGTACTCCTTCATAGCTCTTTGTATATCGCGTTTTTGATCTTTCTCTTTTAAGTCTTGACGTTTATCGTGAAGCTGTTTTCCTTTTGCTACACCTATCTGAAGCTTTGCAATGTTTCTATCATTGATATACAGTTGCAGAGGAATGATAGTAAAACCATCTCTTGCTACTAACTTCAGCATCTTCACTATCTGCTTTTTATGGAGTAAAAGGTTTCTCGATCCTCTCTCTTCATGACCATAAAAATGGTTTGTAGTCTCAAGTCTTCCAATATGTGCATTAAAAAGGACAGGTCTATCTTTGACAAACTTTATAAAACTATCTTTTAAGTTTACCCGATGCGCACGAATGCCCTTTATCTCACTTCCTGTTAAAACAAGTCCAGCCTCAAACTTCTCCTCAACGAAGTAGTCATGATAAGCCTTCTTATTTTTTGCTATTGTTTCACCCATTATTTACTCTTTTCTTATTTATTGAATTTTGGTATAATTCTATCAAAGGTTCCAAGCTACTGACAAGACTCCAAGGGAGGCTTTCTGTTTTTATAGAATAGGTAGCAGGGTCACTTCTCATAATGATTCACTTTTCTATCTTTTGTTACTATATCTTCATCTATTATATACTCTTTTATTCTATCATAGTAATTATAATCATTCATCTCATATTTTCTATGTACTGCCCAGCCTATATAATCTACTATCTGAAGATTTACACTAGAAGCACTACTGTGATGAAATATATCATATTGTAAATCTAAGTTATGCTCTTGCATATACAACTTAATACCTGTTTTCAAGGCTTTAATTTGCTTTTGTTTATTTTTTGATATAGGTAAATTATCTGTAATGATAACAAAGTTTTTATCTATCTTGAGTTTATCAAGTAACTTTCCAATAGAATATGTCAAATTATCAATATAGAAACTATCCCTCTCTTTCCTTTTCTCAGGGTGAACTTTTGTTTTTTCCAAAATATACGAGTATACTTTAACTCTATTTTTCTCAAAAGTTCCAATTATTTTAAATAACTCATTTTTTATATATTTGTTATCATTATGTGCATGGAAGTATTCTATATTAAATCTTTGATTATTTAATGGGTCTAGTCCTCTCTCTAAAAGTTCATATCTATAGCTGGATATATACTCATGTAAAGTAAAAGGTCGCTTCTTTACTAGAAAGTGAAACATATAATGTGCTGAGCCTTTTTGTGAAAAATCCATATCACCTGATTCATCTACAAAAATATAAATAGTGTCACTCGGACTTTCAACATCACTATTCAATCAGATACTCCTCGTACAACTTAAACAAAAACTCTATTCTCTCTTTGTCATTTTTAAAAGATTTGTTTGTGTAGCATTTGTCTACTGCTTTGTCTAAGGATTGATGAGCTTTCTTTAGTTTTGGTGGCATTGCTAGTGGGTTGTAGAGGTCTGCTAGGCTAGAGTCAGTGAACTCTGCTCTAATATCTAAAATGCCTTGTGCTTTTTCTTCTACTGATTTTTTGTTTTTATCACTTATATCTTTTGGGAATGGGTAGTTGTTATAAACTAACTCATTTGAATATCTGTAGTCACTTTTAATTCTACCACATATATATTTCACCCAAATCATATGCATTGAAGAAGTTAATATTCCAAAATGAGCCAAAGTTTGTATTGGTACAACACTTGTAGAGTTATTTGCAATATTATCTTTACTAAAAACTCCCATCGGTATGTATAATCTATTTTCTGATGAGTGCAAAGGTATCAAAATAAAATTACTTTTCGGTTGTCTATTTTCTCCAAAAAGAGTAGGAAACTCAGCAAGTTTTTTTGTAGCTTCTCTTGTACTTCCTGCTCTTAACTTTCTTACATTCTCAATTCTCTGTTTTACTAAAGACATAGATTTTAAATCGTTTGGCTCTAAATTTTTAAGCCATAAACACCATCTGTTTTTTGCATTTAAAAACTCCCTTGCACTTAGTAGTGGTTTTATATATATTTCTGCCAATGGTTCATTAGATATTAACTCTTCTTTCTCTTCATCTGTAAGTAAAAAATTGCCCCCATCATTTGGCATACTCCCAAAAGAGATACTAGGAACATTACAGAGTGATTTTCTTCTTTTCTCTACAGTCAAGTCTTTACCCTCAACTAAATAAGGGTTGATATTTTTCACCTGTTTTTCAAGAGATTCACCTTTGATATCTTCATATTCAAATATTTTTTTATATTCACTATCAAAATTTGCAAAACCAATTATTACTACATGAACAGCGGCATTTGACTTCGCTTCATTAGACCAGTTAAATGTTTGATGTGCAAAATGAATCTTAATTTTATAGTTATCAAACAGTTCTTTCCAAAGTATGCCTACTTGTTCACCTTGAGAGATAGAGTTTGTCGATACAAATGCCGTCTTGATTTTTGTAGTTTGAATATACTGAGATGCTTTAAGATACCATGCTGTTACATAGTCTAAAACACCTGCACCTTTGACTTTATCAAAAGTAGCTTTCATATCTTCTTTTTGTTCTTTCGTTTGTAGTTGCTTACCTATAAACGGAGGATTACCCAAAATAAAAGAGAGTTTATCTTTTGGTACTACATCTTCCCATTCCAAACGCAGTGAATTTCCATGTACAATATTTGCCGACTTTTTAAGTGGCAGTCGTACAAAATACTGTCCAAAATACTCACTTATCATCATATTCATCTGATGGTCTATGAGCCACATTGCCACTTGTGCTATCTGAGCAGGAAACTCTTCATACTCTATACCGTGAAACTGGTCAACATCACACCAGACTATTGTCTCTATGTCAAGAACGGCTTCTGAATGAAGGATTTTAAGGATTTTAAACTCTAGGAGTCTTATCTCACGGTAAGCCATTATGAGGAAGTTTCCACTCCCACAAGCAGGGTCAAAAAAGTTAAGTGTTGAGAGTTCTTTGTGAAACTCTTGGAGCTTCTTTTTGTTCTTTTTCATCTTCTCAAATCTCTCGTGAAGTTCATCTAAAAAGAGTGGTTTTATGAGCTTTAAGATATTTGCTTCACTTGTATAGTGCGCACCTAGATTTCTTCTAAGTGTTTTATCCATGATAGACTGAAAAAGAGAACCAAATATAGCAGGACTTATCAAAGCCCAGTCTACATAACAACACTCTAAGAGTGTCTCTCTCATCTTAGTATCAAACGCCACTATTGGCAAGAACTCTTCAAAAAGTTTTCCGTTTGTATATGGAAAGGTAGAGAGACTCTCATCTCGTGTTTTAAGTCTTTTTCCCTCAGGAGTGTTTAGGACTTGAAAAAGTTCTGCTAGTTTTGCACCGACATCACTTCCATCTTCATTTGTATGTTCTTCTATGAACTCAGTAAAGATTCGTTTATCAAATATAGAAGTATCTTCTGCAAAAAGTAAAAAAAGTACTCGTACTAAAAAGTGTTCGAGTGGGTGTCCATCGTAACCTATCTCTTTGAGTTCATCGTGAAGTTTTCCCATCAACTCTGCGGCTTTTATATTTACAGGGTCTTCTGCTATTACTTTGTGTTTTGTATATCCAGCTATGAAACCAAAAAGAGAGATGTTTTTGTAGAGTTCATCTAGTTTAAACTCATAAACACTATCTTCTTCCAAATCATAGAGTCTAAAGATTTCAAAATCAGAGATTAAAATATACTTTGGAAGTTCAGCTTCTTTTAGACCAGGAAAGTAATCAAGAGCTTGAGTATATGCCTTGTCTAAATCTTTTCCTTTTGACTTATGTTCAACAAGGAGTGTCCCTTTCCAAAAAAGGTCGATACGACCGCGTTTGTCTCCTAGTTTTTTAACAGGCTCTTCAAATGATGCAACTCTTCTTCTAGTAATGCCAAAAATATGAAAAAAATCATTCCAAAAACTTTGAGACTCGGCATGTTCGCGTTCTTCACTCTCCCACTCTTTTGAAAAGCTAATCGCTCTGTTTTTAATCTCATTCCAGCTAAGTGCCATTTATGTTTCTTTTACTTTAAAAAAGCTACTGCCACTACCACTAAAGTAGTAGCCTGCTCTAAAATGACTCTTTAACTCTTTGTACTCTTGGAGAGCTGGTTTAAAAAGGTCATTTGCTTCATCTGCACTCATACTCCCTAGAGCATCTAGTGAACTCATCTTCTTGAGTTTTTCTCTCTCAAATCCATCAATAGGAGCAAAAAAGTCTTCTCTATAGATAGTATAAACACAAGGTGTACTTATCTCTATTTTAGGAGTGTATGTCTCTATGTTTAAAAGAGACTCTTTAAACTCTTCTACTACCTCACCTATACCACTAACATTAGCACTATCATAGCCATAGACAAAAAATGGTACATCCGCTCCAACTTTAAGTCCTACTGTCGCTAACTCATTAAGACTCAAACCTAAGTCAAGTACTGAGTTACACATCTTAAGGTATGTTGCAGCATCACTACTTCCCCCACCAAGACCAGCAAATGCAGGTATATTTTTTGTTACCTTTATTGCATGTGTCTGCATTAACTCTTCTAATTTTTTAGACTCTGTAAACTCTCGAAGTGCAAAATAAGCTTTATATATAGTGTTTTGAGTAACCTCACAAGAGAATTCTCCTATAATTTTAAACTCATTCGCTTTTGCATCTGTTTCCTCTTTTTTGACAAATTCTAACTCATCATAGAGATCTTTAACTTTCATAAAACGCGAGATAATCTCATGGTAGTTTCCACGAGTACCTGTTATTTTTAAAAAGATATTTACTTTTGCAAAAGCTTTATACTTTTTCATCTGTCTATTTTTTTCCTAAAAGTTCACTTAGGGCACTAAGCTCTGAGCTATCTGTTACATGAACAGCCGCTCTATTTTGCTCTTTAACTTCTTCAAGCAGTTCGTTTCTCATAATACTTACATCTTTAGGTGCATCAATACCTAGTTTTACAACACCATTTTCAATAGAGACTACTTTTACTACGATGTTGTCACCGATAACTATCGACTCATCTAATTTTCGTGCTAATACTAACATGCTATTCTCCCTAATTCATATTTCACTTTCTCATCCTTGATTGTAACAATAGAGATATTATCTCCATTATCAAGCCAATACGTACCTTCACTCTGCTCTTTAAAGTCACTCGTAGCAAGAACTCTTCCAAGTCTCACATTGTCACTCTCACCTAGATAATAGTTCTGGGGAATGTTAAGAGATTTTTTTATATCTAACTTCTTCTCATCATCATAAAAAAACTGTCCTTCGTTCAAGCGTTCTAGTGCACTCAAACTTCCTTCACTCACCCCAAGCCTTTGAGCAATTATACGACCAAGAGAGCGAATGTAAGTACCCTCACTCACAGTAGCCTCAAAAGTTACAAAAGGATGACAGTAGTGAACAAGTTTGGTCTCATATATAGTTGAGTTTATTTTATTGAGAGTAAACTCTACTCCTGCACGAGCAAGATCATATGCACGTTTTCCATTAATGCGTTTAGCACTAAATATAGGAGGCTCATACTCTAACGCACCCTCTAATGATTTTATCGTTTCTAAGACTGTTGCTTCATTAAACGCAGGTAGTATGGCTACGGCTTCTATCATTTCACTATCGAGTGAATCACTCTTAGCACCAAGCCAAAGAGTAGCTCTATAAACTTTTGGAGTTTTGTTTAGAAAACGAAATAGTTTTGTATGACTCCCAAATCCAATGAGTAAAACACCCTTAGCAAAAGGATCAAGTGTTCCAGAGAAACCAGCTTTTTTATCTGCATATTTGCGTTTAAGAGAGTAAAGAAATTTATTTGAGCCTATACCAGTTGGTTTGTAGGCTACAAAAAGACGGTTAAGGCCCATAGTTACAGTCTCTCTACAAATGAAGCGAGTATATCTCTAACAGTCCCCGCAAAGTTAATGTTAAGTTTGAACTCTTTTCCTGCACGACTTATACCATTAACACGTCCAGTTCCAAAAACTTTATGACGAACTAAATCACCTTTTTTAAACGCAGTGTTTTTTTCAACTATTAATGAACCTGCACAAAGTCCTGCTTCATTAAAAAATCTACTTTTTGCTAAGTCACTTCTGCGACCTTTGTAAAATCTACTTCCAGCATGAGAGAGAGTCAGACCATCTTTTGCTCTTGTCATAGAGACATAACCTAAACGTCTCTCTTCTTCTAAGTCACTTCCATCACCAACAAGTGGTAAAAAGCCCTCTTCCATTCCTATAATGAAAACATGTTCAAACTCTAAACCTTTTGAAGCATGAATACTCATCATATAGATAGACTCACCCTCTACTTGGTCCTGTTCACTCTGAAGTGTAAGCTCATTTAAAAATTCATCAAGGGAAGCATCTGGACTCTTTTTAATAAAGTCACGGAAGAGTCCATAAAACTCATCCATATTTAAAACTCTATCTGACTCATCTTGCATACCTTTATAGATACTTTTAAGATGGAAAGTCTCTTCTAAAACATCTATAAACTCATAAGTCGATTCGTTTGAGACACGAGAGACTTCATCTAAGTTAGCTATAAATTCTTTAAGTGTTGTAGCATTTTTCTTTTTTACGAGTGCTACTAAAACTGATATGTCAGATGATTTAATATACTCATAAATAGAAGTTTCATTTGCATGTGCGGCGAGTTCTATTTTATCTACACTCGCTTTACCTAGACCACGTTTAGGTTTGTTTACTATACGTTTGAGTGAAAAGTCATCATGAGGGTTTGTCACAACTCTCAGGTAAGAGATAAGATCTTTAATCTCAGCACGATCATAAAAGCGCAGACCTCCAACAAGTTTGTAAGCGATACCTGAACGGTTAAGCCCCTCTTCTATAGAACGAGAAAGTACATTTACACGGTAAAGTACTGCTATCTCTTTTGCTCTTATACCACTGTCTAGGAGTTTTTGTATTTTAATAGCTATCTTTCTAGCTTCTTCATTTTCATCTTGAGAATTTAGCACTGTAACATCTTCACCATTACCACGAGTAGCAATGAGTTTCTTTCCTAAACGCGAGCGGTTATGCTCTATAAGTGCATTGGCAACTTTTAGTATAGGAGTCTTCGAGCGATAGTTTTCTTCAAGTTTAAAAACTTTAGCCCCAGTAAAATCTTCATCAAACTCCATAATGTTACGTATGTGAGCACCACGCCATCCATAAATAGACTGATCGTCATCACCAACTACACAGATATTTTTATGAGTTGTGCAGAGTTTTTGAATAAGTTTGAGTTGTAACTCATTTGTATCTTGGTACTCGTCTATCATAATGTACTGGTATTTTTTAGATGTTGCTTCTGCTAAAGCTGGATTCTCATCTAAAAGCTTGTATGTAAGGGCAATAAGGTCATCAAAATCAACTAAATTATTTTCATGTAAATAGAGTTCATACTCACGGTACACCTCTGCAATCTGCTTGTAATTGAAAAGTTCTGCTTGTTTATAAGCATCATCAGGAGAGAGAAGTGAGTTTTTATAGCGAGAAATTTCACTTGCTATGAGTGGTGTTGGAAGTTCTGCATTTATTTTTTTAATGATTCGTTTTTTATCATCTGTGTCTATTACTACGAAGTTATTTTGACGTCCTAAAAGATGAATGTTAAACTTTAAAAAAAGGAGTCCAAACTTGTGAAATGTACATAAAAGTGGTGGGTATGCAACATTTTCTATCATCGCTAAAGAGCGTTCTTTCATCTCTTTTGCTGCTTTATTGGTAAAAGTTAGAGTTAAAGTATTTGAAGCTGGAATACCTAAAACTTCTATGAGATAAGCTAAACGCGAGATGATTGTAGTAGTCTTACCACTTCCCGCTCCTGCTAAAATAAGGACAGGACCCTCTGACTGTTTTACTGCTGCTGATTGCGACTCGTTTAGTCTCTTAAATATTTTTTCCATAATTACCACTATAATTTTATATTACTTTTATTATAGCTAAATTATATAAATTATTACAAAAGTATTGCATTAATTATAATTTATCGTTATAATTTCATTATTATATTTACTTATAGGAATTATTATGTTAAAAGATTTTGCTAAATTACAGACATTTTTAATGGTTATAAAAGAGAAGAGTTTTTCCAAAGCATCCGCTAAACTAGGGATCTCTCAGCCTGCCGTTACACAACAGATAAAATTTATAGAAGATTACCTAGATACTAAAATTGTTGATAGGAAGAAGAATGGAATTGTATTAACTAAAGAGGGAGAAGACCTTTATCGTATTGCTCTTCGCCTTGAAAAGTCTATTCAAAGTGGTGAGAAAGAGCTACTTAAAATCATAAACAAAGAGTTTACTTTTGTCATGGGTTCATCTTTTTCTATTGGAAACTATGTACTTCCAAACTATCTAAGTGACATTAAAAAGCGCATTGATAATGAAGTGTTTATGAATGTTGATATCTCGAGTAATATTATCGAACAACTCGAAGATAAAAAAATTGATGTAGCTCTTATTGAATCTCCAATTTTCAAAGATGGAATTATCTATAGAGAATGGGTTGAAGATGAACTTGTAGTGTTTTCAAACCAACCACTTAAAAAACAACTCACAGCAGATGACCTTTTAGAATTTGACTGGATCTGTAGAAATGAAGAGTCACATACACGCAAACTTACGAGTGATGTTTTTGAAGAGATGGATGTAAGATGTAATATTTTTAATGTTATTGGTGTTCTTGCAAGTTCTACGGCTATAAAAGAGTCTATTGTTCATGCAGATAAAAATGCAGAGCGTCCACTTGTTTCTATAATGTCACGCCATGTAATTCAGTCTGAATTAAACAATGGAACACTTTATGAAGCAAGACTTAAAAACCAAAAAATTAGTAGAAATTTTTATATCGCTTACCTTAAAGATAGAAAGCATGATGCATTTGTAGACAATGTAGTTCACTTTCTTCTCTCACTTAACAAAATCTAAAAAAGATTTTGTTACTTTAGAAACTTCGAATTCTCTGGATTATTTAAAAACGATGCCATAGAGTTCTTCACGCCACTCTCATCACTCTTCAGTTTTACATTTTCACTTTGTGGTACATCTTTATAGACTGATAAGTTAATGAAAACAGGTGTCTCATCTATAATAATTTGCATAATACTTAAAAGTGGTACAGTTACAACACTTCCATAATTATCACTTCCAAACCCTGCTTCAAATATAAGAGTATCATGTTCAATGCGAGCTGTCTCAAAAGTGTAACCCGCTAGAAAGAAAAGTGTCAGTGGTCTAAACTCTGAGTTTATATCTTCTGGAAGTTCTGGATTAAAGTCAACTTCTTCAATTTTACACAGTATTCCAAAATTTTGTTCTTGTTCAAAAAAGTGTATTACCACATCTTGAATACTTTTTTTCATTATTTGAGCAAAACCATGCTCATCTATTACATTTTCTAACAAATTACTTCCCCTATATTTTCTGTTGCAATTATATCAAAATCTATCATTGCATTCATTAGTGCTATTTTTTTGAAACGATTTAACTCTGTAGCTTTTATATCTACTGCAAAAATCTTTCCCTCATCCAAAAGTCTCGCCCGACATGTCCCGTGAAGTAGTGGTCTTTTTGGAGTCAGCCATACTTCACCATCAAAGAGTGCAATATTTGCTATTGTGGTATCTGTTATAAGTCCATTTTTTACAAGTAATATCTCATCACAACTCTCTTTTTTCTCTAACAGTGTGTTTAATGCTTCACGGTTTTCAAACTTTTTAGAGTACTCTAGAGAGTCATCATAGATAAGTTTTAAACTCTCTATATTTTTTTTTGTATACTTAATGTAATTTACTTCACAGCTATCTTCACTATAGACTACACGACAACGATAAAGACCTTTTTTTGGTGGGTTTAGAATATCTTTAAGTACAGTACTTCTATGCCCAAGAGTCTCTTCTAAACGCGACTGATGATATGCTAAATGAAAAACAACCCCATCAAAAGCTTTTATGGTCTCTAGGTATTTTTCACTCACTAAAGAGTTCAGTACTAAGGTATCGCTCACCAGTATCACACAGGATAGTGACAAGTGTTTTACCAGCAAACTCTGGACGAGAAGCTATCTGCATTGTTGCCCATACATTTGCACCAGCAGATATGCCCACAAGAAGACCCTCATTTTTTGCAAGCATTTTAGCAGTTGCAATTGCATCTTCATTACTTACTTTTATCACTTCATCATAAACAGTAGTATCGAGGATCTTAGGTATAAAACCAGCCCCTATTCCTTGGATTTTATGAGGTGATGGACCTTCTCCTGAAAGAACAGCAGAGTTCAGAGGCTCAACAGCAACTACTCTTATATGTGAAACTTCTTTTTTAAGAACATTTGATGTTCCTGTAATAGTCCCACCAGTACCAACTGCAGCTACAAAAACATCTATATTTTTCTCTGTATCGCGAAGAATCTCTACTGCAGTTGTAAGTTCATGAATTTCAGGATTTGATGGGTTTTCAAACTGCTGAAGGACTATAGAGTTTGGAAGAGTTTTTTGCATCTCTTCAGCCTTAGAAATAGCTCCGTTCATACCTTTTGCAGCAGGTGTCAGTATTAGCTCTGCACCAAGTGCTTTTAAGAGGTTTCTTCTCTCTACACTCATAGACTCAGGCATTGTAAGAATAAGTTTAAGTCCTTGAGCCGCACAATTTGCAGCAAGAGCGATACCTGTGTTACCACTTGTCGGTTCAATAATCGTTGTATTTTCTTTAATAACACCCGACTCTAAACCCCGACGAATCATATTAAATCCAATTCTATCTTTAACGGAACTTGTAGGATTCATAAACTCACATTTACCTAAAATAGTCGCTCCACTCTCTTTTGATGGTGTGTTTAGTCTTACTAGAGGAGTGTTTCCTACTAGCTCTGTAATATTATTTGCTATATTCATAATTGGCTTTCCTTAGTAAGTATATTTTACACTAAAAAGTTTAGAGATAACAAAAATTAAATCAAAATTGTGTACAATAATGTTACAAAGAGGAAAATATGGCAATATATAATAGTGATGGAAAAAAACTTATAGATGTTGAGTATGATGTAATCATAAATGTTGGCGATATAGTTGACACTATGCGTGTCCTATCTGTTAACTATAATAGTAATGATGAGTATGCAGTCTTTTTACTAGAACCAAGTACACGAGTTACTTGTTATATTTTTGATGAAGTATTTATAATAGGAAAATCGGATAGTTTTGATAATCTAAGTGATGCTATTAAAGCTTGGAAAATGGATGAAATTTAGTTTGATTTTTTTAAGAAAAAGTGGTGCGCAGAGGGGGATTTGAACCCCCACACCCGAAGGCACAACGACCTCAACGTTGCGTGTCTACCGTTCCACCACCTGCGCATTTTGTGTGGTATAAAATGTCCAACTCTAAAAGAGTTGAACAGAGGTTTTACTTATTTTATCGTGAAACGATTAACCTAAGTAAGGGTTAGCGTAAAGTGCGATTAACGCAATTACTAGTGCATAAATAACTTGTGCTTCGATCATTGCAAGAGCGATGAACATTGTAGTCATAAGTTTAGCACCAAGACCTGGGT
>Ga0256826_1000442_pt1 | contig 25129 bp, 31 predicted proteins | sample CV79metaG_FD_185975 | JGI IMG/M metagenome (GOLD analysis project Ga0256826, IMG submission 185975) | Hydrothermal vent microbial communities from East Pacific Rise, Pacific Ocean - CV79 | ecosystem: Environmental > Aquatic > Marine > Hydrothermal vents | place: Pacific Ocean: East Pacific Rise...
TACCTTAGAGTATTACTCCATGAAGTTAGTAAAAAAGCCTAATCGTTTTCCTTACCTTTTCACCCAAGCCTTACGTTATGTAAAAGAGGACCGTGTACTCAAAGGTAGTTCAGAGAGTTTAGAAAAAAGAGAGGAAGAATTCTTTTCTCTTAACTACCCTTATATGTTACGCACTCTAGCTCAAGAAGACGAAACCCTTCTTTGTGGTGTTCAGAGTTGTTATACCGCTTTAAGTTCAGATGCTGATTTAAATGAAGAACTTCAAAAAACACTCTAAAAGACGATATACTAGAAATAAAGGAAAATTATGAAGAAAGTAGTATTAGCTGTAATCTTAGTCGTTATTGGTTTAGGCATGAGTGCGTGTGAGAAGAATAATTACCAACACCCTATGCATAGAAATGGAAGTAAGTAGAGCTTGATAGCCCTACTTATACAAACGAAAGAATCTCTTTTTCGATATCTTCTTTATCAATAATCGTATCATAAATCACTGGCTTAGAAAAAAGTGCATTAATCATATCAGGAATAAGGACATTTGCCTCTTTAGCAATAGACTCAAGAGCCACACTGTCTTGGGCATCCACTTCACCCGTTAATGCATTTGCAATCGTTGGTGAGAACTTTGTCCACTCTGCTGTTGAGTAAGCAATTGTTTTAATGCCAGCTTTTGCACACGTTGCATTGGCTTTAAAACACGTTGCTGTATGTGGGTCCATTAGGTAACCATTTTCAAAGGCTTCTTTGATGTAAGTTTTACCTTCATCTCCCGTACAAAAGTCTGCTGAGAAAATCATCTGAAGTGTGTAAAGCTCATCTTCATTAAGCGCATAGTTATTATTCTCTTGAAGCTCAAGCATAAGCTCTTTTGTACGTTTTGAACCAAACATATCAAACAAGATACGTTCAACATTTGATGATTTTAAGATGTCCATTGCCGGTGAGGTTGTTGAAACTACTGAAGAGTCTCTAAGGTCATACTTACCCTCATTAATGAGTTTTGTTAAAACATTGTTCTCATTTGAAGCAATAATTATTTTTTCAACAGGAAGCCCCATTTTCATTGCGTAGTATCCACCAAGGGCATTACCAAAGTTTCCACTTGGAACATTTAGGTAAACATTTTCACCCATCTTCACTTCACCCATACGAACAAGTTCTAAGTAAGAGTGAATGTGGTAAATAATTTGAAAAATTATACGTCCAAAATTCACTGAGTTTGCCGCAGATAAAGAGATATTGTCCTCTTTTAGTTTAGCTTTAAAAGTATCTGAATCCAGAAGTGTTTTAAGTGCATTTTGTGCATCATCAAAATCACCATGAATACCAATTACTTTTAAGTTTTTAGCATCTTCGGTAACCATTTGAAGGCGCTGAACATCAGAGGTTCCTCCATCAGGATAGAGACAAGCCACTTGAACATTTGCACGGTTTTTGAAGGTTTCTAGAGCGGCTGGACCGGTGTCACCACTGGTTGCGGCTAAAATTAGGTAGTTCTCATTTTTCTTTTGAGCAATTGATGAAAGCACCACACCAAAAGGTTGAAGCGCCATATCTTTGAACGCACGTGTTGGACCGTGGTAAAGCTCTGATACAAAAAGATTTTCTTGTACTTTAACAACAGGAACAGGGTTCGTAGCATCATCAAAGTTATCATACAGATCAAGAGCTTCGTAAAGGACCTCTTTGTCAATGTCAATACCAAAAGAAAGTAACATATCCATTGCCATTGTTTTATAACTAGAGTCAAGGTGTTTTTCTAAGAAAACCTGTCCTAAATTGGGAAGAGTTAAAGGAACATAAAGTCCTCCAAAAGAAGCAATTGGGCTTAAGATTGCTTGCGAGAAGCTAACGTTATAAGGTCGAGATCCATCATTTCCACGTGTTTCAATAAAGTTCATAATAATCCATCTAAAAAGTTTGACGAATTATAGCGTAACTCTTACTTCTCTACTGTTCTAAATACTTCTGTTTTGCACTTTTATTTAGACCAGTTAACTCTCTAGCAACGGTGTGCATCAGTTGTTTTGCCTTATACTCATCTTCTACACTCGTTACAAAACCTGCATTCAGTACTAAAGAATAAAAGGTATTATAGTTAATGGACTCTACCACTAAAAGCCAGTTTAGACTGTTCATATAAGGCTCATAAGCCGAGTCTTTGAAGGTCTCAAGCACAGGATAAGGCTTGAGTACTTCTTGACTTTTACCCATTGTGTAGGGAATAAAAACCAGTAAAAAAAGTAAGAGTGTTTTACTTGCTGTTTTAATAAGGCTCATTCTTAAAGAATTGTCATTGTGAAAGACAAGAAAAGCAATGAGGGCTATCACAGAAACAATGTTTAAAAGCCCTGCAATTAAAGACATAAAGATAGCAAATGGTGGAATATAAAGCATCTTAATTGCCGTATCGCCATACTCTGCTAGTTTAATGTCAAAGTCTTTTTCTTCAGGAAAGGCTTGGTCATAATACTTAGCACGTAACATCGGTTTATAAAGACGATTATAAAAACCTGTTAAGTCACCCTCTAAAATCATTTGATACATAATACGTCCGTATCTCTTCTCTTTGTACTGAAGCATAATCTCTTTTTTATAAATCGATGCAAACTGTTCAAAAGATAGACCCAATTTTACATTTCTTATCCCTGTTTTTTCAGCAAACTCTTTTTGAAGAATATGCTTATTTTTTCTAAATTTTCCATCTACAGTTTTCATATAACCATCAATGTACTCTTTTTTCGAGTAGTTAAAGCTCGACTTCACAGCAATACCTTGCTTACGAAGTTGGTCAATCACACGCTTGCGTATTTGTGGATGTTGTAAGTACTGTTTTTGAGAAAGGTTAAGCGCTAGTGACCCATGTTTCTTCGTCCATTTAGAAAGTGTCTCTTCTTCAATAATCTGAGTCACCCTACGCGTAGCAGGACAGATATTTCCCTCACACCAACGTCGTGGGCTAATATCATGACCAAAGTATTTTTCCATAATATCTTCGTACTCTGTCTTGCCCATAATCGAGCCATCTTTTACAAAATAACCAATAAGATCACGGTTAAGCTGTTGCGATTGTGCAAGATTTGTGTTTAAGATGTTAGTGTATTGGCGAACATTAATGCGGTACTTTGTGTACTCACGTTTAGCACTTTTTATGAAAGCTCTGTACTTTTCATCTAGTTCTTTTGCTGAATCTATACGCGAGAACTTCTGATTAATCCCTAAAATCCCATCACTGTAAAGGTCCCAGTCTTCTTGAATACGAAGTGCCATATCTTCAAACCGATAACGGGCTTCATTGTAGTCATTTTGAAAATATTTATGCACATAAATATCAAAAAAGCTCTCTTTACCACGGGTTACAAACTTCTTAATCAGCTCTTTATCAATCTGTGTTAACAAGAAAAGGTTAGAAATCATTACCTTGTCATAAATGGAGAGATTATCAAGATTTTCTTTAGGAATAAAAGAAGAATATCCCAATTTTCCCGTTAACATTCCATACTTAAACAACTCAATGTAGTACGACTCATAACGCTTATCTTTGTTCTGTTTAACAATTTCATAAACCGCTTTGTTAAGCCCTTTGTGAATTCCAAAATAAGTAGAAACAGTTAAAAGTACGATAACAATAACCATAACACCCTTGTGAAACTCAAAGTACCGCTTAGCCCCAAGATAAAAGAAAGGAAGAAGTAAAAGTGTTATTCCCACTGAACTAATACGGTTACCAAAACTTTCAAGTCTTTGCATAAGTGCAGGCTCAACATGAGTAGACGTCACTACATCAATTACAAAACCATTATAATAAGACTCGAACCCTAGGTAAACAAGCTTGGCAATAATCAGCCCAAGCATAAAGTAAAAGCTCATTTTTGGTAATGTAATTGTATTCATTAATTCCCCTCGCTGAAGTCAATAAAGTCTTGGTGTTCTGGTAGTTTTTCAGTAATTTTCAGATTACGGTTAGAATTTTTTACATCAATTTGATGTTTTTTAACACGCACACGTTCTTTGTCATTAAACTCAACATCATCATTAAAAATATGAATCTTATAAAGCCCCTCGACTGTTTTATATTTCCCCGTCTCATAAATTTCTTGTGTATGCGCTACTGCATAATGCATATCGGCATCATCAGGAAGGTAAAGCACTGATGTTTTAGGAAGATTAAATTCTCCACGCTGCTCTTTTAAACGTTTGAAAAGCTCTGTGTTCATTAAGGCAATGGTTTTTAAAAGTTCTTCATTTGAAGTTGAAGAGTCACGTTCACTTAAGACCGGAGCAATAATGTCATACACATAATCCGTATCAATCACTTCAACTTCTATACGCGCATCAAAAGCAGCGGCAATATCATTACTTTCAATTTTGTCGTCATCATTTACATATAAGCTTTTTGTCTTAAGAATAAAACCTTCAGCTTGAACATTATCAAGTTCATCAATGGCTTCATCATTTTTATCTAGTTCACCTACATAGGTTGGTGTTTTTTGAGTATCAAAGAAAACTAACTCAAACTTTTTGATATTTGAACTTTTTACATCACCATCAACAACAAAACCACTCTTAACTAAATACACTTTTTTAATGATATAAGGCTTATCAAAACGGTACTCAATAAAAGGAAGATTCTTTTCATCAAAAACAAACTCACCATTATATGCCTTACCCTTAAAACCTCTCATATTGGACAGACCAATAGTAGGGCTAATCTTTTTATAGGCCTTTTTTAAGACCTCTTTTTCAATAGGTAAAGATTGATTAAAAAGTAGAATCTCAGGAGAACTTAAGACAGGATCTATCTTAACTACTTTCGGTTCTTCTTTTGCACATCCGGTAAGTAAAACTAAGATAGCTGTTATTGCGTAAAAATATTTAAAGTTGGTCATTATTCTTCTTTGTCTTGTAATTAATAGTACTCTTAGGATAGTAAATTAGGGCTAACACTTAGCAAACATTAGTTTATATTATGCCCTATTTTTCTTATTTTGGCTTTTTTTACACAAAACCCCCATTAAATTTCCTTACCATTAGCGTATGTTAATACTTAAAATAATTTTATCATCACTTATTATCACTGGTCTTGCCTTAGTGGCGCAACGTGTCAGTTCACGTGCAGCAGGTATTTTGTCTGCTCTTCCTATGGGAACAGCATTAGTACTTTTCTTTTATGGGATGGAATACGGAGCGCATTATGTAGCAGAGGCTTCTATCTTTAACATCTTAGGACTTAGTGCTTCACTAAGTTTTGTAGTGTTTTATTATCTTGGCTCTACCCTTTTTACTTCGCCTATTAAGAGTGTACTTTCAGCGATTATTATGTCCTTAAGTGCTTATATACTGGTTGCTTTTATGCTTTCACATCTAAGCCCTCAAGATTTTATTTTACCCTCAGCCATACTCTTAACGGTTATCTTAGGGGCTTACTTTTTATTTAAACGCATTGCAAAAACTAAGATAAAAATTACGAAACAAGTTTCTATTTTTAAACTTTTTCTGCGCTCTTTAATTGCTACAGGTTTTGTAGTGCTTATCTCGTTTGCACCACAATACTTTGACGCATCACTTGCAGGAATCTTTTCTTCTTTTCCTTCCGTAATTGTGCCCCTACTGCTTATTATACACCTTAGTTTTGGACGAGAAAGTGTGCATGAAGCCGTTAAGGCTATGCCTTTGTCGTATGTAAGTGTTATGATTTATTCAATGTCTGTTGGGGAAAGTTATATACACTTTGGTGTGTACTGGGGAACCGTTATTAGTTTTGCTGTTGCCTTGGTGTATATTGTGAGTCTATTTGTTATCTCAAACTTTCTTGCATCCAAGCAAGATACTCAGCAGAGCCTTCAACAAGAGGTGAAGCGATAATCTCAGGAACCTCATAAGGATGAAGCTCTTTAATACGTGTTTCTAATGCCAAGTAGTTCACTTGTGAGGTTTTAATGATGAGTAAAAGCTCATCATCTTCACAAAACTCACCATCATAAACATAATACGAAACTACCTTAGGCACTTGATTTACACAGGCACACAAACCTTCCATAACCAACACACGAGACAGTGCTTGGGCTACTTCTTCATTGGGTACAGTGCAATAAACTATTAACATTTAAGACTTCTTTCCTAGCTTATAGCGTAATTTGAGTGCCAATACCCTCAGAGGTAAATAGCTCTAACAACATAGAGTGCTCAACACGACCGTCAATAATATGTGCTTTTTGGACACCACCTTCAATGGCTTCTAAACAAGCATCTACCTTAGGTACCATTCCACCGTTAATCGTACCATCTTTTTTAAGTGCTTCAACTTCAGCTTCACTTAGTGTAGAAAGTAGTTTTTTCTCAGCATTAAGTACACCCGGAGTGTCTGTTAAAAAGATAACTTTATTGGCACCAATTGCCTTAGCAATTTGAGACGCAGCTAAGTCAGCATTAATGTTATAGCCTGGATGACCCATTTCTGTGCCTGCTGCAATAGGCGCAATTACAGGAATGAATTTTTCACTAATTAAGTTACAAATAACATCTGCTTTAACTTCAGTAATTGTTCCTGTTAATCCCCATTTTGCATGTTCTTTTGGTTTAGCCAAAATAAAGTGGGCATCTTTTCCACTGATTCCAATAGCCTTAGCATTATGCGCATTTAAAAGAGACACAATTGAGCTGTTAATCTCACCTGAAAGTACCATCTCAACGATACGCATTACCTCAGGAGTCGTCACACGTTGTCCATCAATAAACTCCGTAGCAATATCAAGACGTTTAAGTAAGTCCGTAATCTTTTTACCCCCACCATGAACAATAACAGGCTTAATTCCTACGAGGTACATTAAAAGAACATCTTGAGCAAAAGACTCAATAAGTTTAGGGTCAGTTTGTGCAGAACCACCATACTTAATTACAACAATCTCTTTGTTAAATTCTTTAATAAAAGGTAAGGCGTCTAGGAGTGTTTTTACTTTGTCAATTTTTGCTTGCATCAGGCTTGTCTTTCGGGTTTAGTTACGCAATTTTAACATATTCTTGCACACTTTGGTGTACGGCTTCACTCAGTTGGATATCTAACTCTAAAAAAGAGAGTGAAACATTAAAGTTTTTCATTTTTACTGCGTCTTTTCGGGTAACTAAAAGGGTGTTGGCTTCAGAGGTGACAAGAATATCTTTTAGCTCTTCTTCACTAAAAGCATAATGGTCAGGAAAGTAGACCTTATCTATAACATTTGCACTCAAGTAAGCATCCAAACGTTCTGGTTTTGAAATAGCAGTGACTAAGACCATCTTCTTTTGAGCATTGGTAATTTTAACCCGGCGTTTAAAGTCTTCTTTTTCAGTAATGACAAGAGCTTCTTTACCCTTCCATAAACGTTCTCGAAAAGGACCCGAAGGCAAACAGAAATTATTTTTTTGTTCAGAGACAATTAAAAGGTCTAGTTTTTTTATAAAATGCTTGCTGTAAGCATCATCTAAAAAAACTACTTTTGCCCCTAACTCTTTTGCTTTTTGTATGCCTTCAATCCTATTTTCTGCAACAATAACAAGTGCCTTAGGAAGTAAGTAAGCGTACAACATTGCCTCATCCCCACTGCACTTAACATCACATAAAACTTTTTGTCCATCACTTACAAGATGAAGACCTTGTGATTCACGACCGTAACCACGTAAGACAATGGCAATGTTCTCATAACGTGAGGCTAAGGCAACGGTGAGCGGAGTTTTACCACTTCCACCTACAATTAAGTTACCTACGCTAACTACTTTTATACCAAAGTCTTCAGGCTTAGCCTTTTTAAACTTAACCCAGACAATTAAACAGTAAATTAAAGAGAGTGGTGTTAGCAATAAGGAGATGATTTTTTGAAAAAAGTCAGGCGAAAAGAGATACCTTTCGCCCCAGAAGATAAGAGATGTTTTCAAGAGTGCCGTTTACACCCAGTGTTTAGTAATGTCAATAATTGAATCACACACATAATCAACATCCGCGTCACTCATATCAGCATAGATAGGAATAGAAAGCACTTGTTGAAAAGTTCTTAATGCAACAGGAAAGTCATTTACACGAAGAGAGTATTTTGACTTATAGTACGAAAGAAGGTGTAAAGGAATGTAATGAAGTCCTGTAGAAATCCCTTTTTCAAGAAGTTCACGTGCAAAAGAATCTCTATTTTTCTTTACTTTGATGATGTATAAAGAGTAACTATGCTCTTTTGTATGAACGGGAGCCTTGACATGTGAAATACCTTCTAAACGTTTAGTATAACGTGCAGCAATGTCTTGTTGACGTTTAATTGCTGTGTCTTGTTTAGAAAGTTGTGCCAAGATGTAAGCCGCGTCTAACTCACTCATATCGTACTTACTTCCTACATCTACAATATCATACACATAAGCAAGCGTTTCGTCAGGAATTACCATCGCATGATTACGAAGTAATTCTGCACGTTCGAGTAAGTCTTCATCATTAGTAACAAGCATACCACCATTACATACATTACCCTTTAAATGCGGGTTGAATGAAAATGTCGTAATGTCTGCGCCTGTAGCACCTATACGTTTACCCTTGTACATTGTACCAAGGGCTTCACTAGCATCTTCTATAATACGAATCTTGTAGATTTTAGCAATGTTATAAAGACGTTCTAAATCAACACAGGTTCCACCAAGGTGACTAACAACAACAGCCTTAAGTTTTTTATACTCATTATTTTCTAAAATAGCTTCAAGCTTATCAAGATCAATATTATACGTTTCTTCTTCCGCATCCACAAAAATTGGCTCAGCATCAAAATGACGAACTACTTCAGGAACAGCAGGGTAAGCATTTACTGAACATAAAACCTTATCTCCACGTTTAAGATTAATCGCAAGCATTGCTAAATGAAGTGCTGACGTTCCATCTGAGGACGAAACTGCATAATCACAACCAATGTACTTAACAAAGGCCTTCTCTAGTTCTGTAACTTTAGAAGTTTTTCCACTAAGCACAGATTCAAGTTGTGCCTTCTCTTTATTATCGATACTAGGTCGATAAAACGGTATCTCTCTTGCCATATCTTCTCCTTGTGTAATCTAAATAGTTGATTTAAAAACCTTAATGGTTCTTAAATCAGCCATCTACAAACCAATGTCTCTTGGGTAGTTAAAATCGTGGTTAATCGAGCGACTCGTTAACTTCGCAATCAACGGCATACGTCTTTTAAACTGATTAAAATAGATTTTTTTAATCACCATATCTACTAAGGCTTCTTCAAAACCCTCTTGTAAAAGTTCTTCTTGTGAAGCTCTGTCTTCAACATAACGTTTTAAAACCCCGTCAAGCTGTGCATAAGTGTAACCCAATTCATTCTCATCACTCTGACCTTCCCACAAATCTGCAGAAGGTGCTTTGTTTACGATGCTATCAGGAACACCAATCTCTCTTGCTAAGTCAAAAACTTCAGTCTTGTACAAGTCACCAATAGGATTAACCGCAGAAGCTAGGTCACCATAAAGGGTTCCGTAGCCTAACATTAACTCACTTTTGTTACTCGTGCCTAGAACCAAAGCACCTTCACGAGCTGAAATATCGTAAAGATTTACCATACGAAAACGAGACGAAAGGTTCCCCACACGTAAAGGTGAAAGATTTTCTATCTCGTAAGCTTCTAAGAGTTTAGCAATAGAGCGTGTTTCACTTTTAAGATTAAATTTTTTTATCAATTCGTCTGCATCATCTAAACTATTTTGCGAAGAAAACTGCGAAGGCATCTTTATGCACAGAAGTTTGTCACCAAAGGCTCTGTGCGCAAGAACAGCAACTACAGCAGAATCTAAACCCCCGCTTAGACCAAGAACAACATTTTTAAGTCCTGTCTTTTCAACCTCGTCCTTTAAAAATGCCACTAAATAATCTGCAATGTCTGCGTATCTGCCCAAGTTCAATCCTAAAAAATTTATTAACTGAAAATATTATATCTAATTTTTTTTATTAAAGTACAATCTATAAAACTAATTTTAAAATTTTATATTGGTTTTAGATGTTATACTTCTGTATGACTTCATTAAAAGAAAAACTACTTGCTCTTAAAAAAGAGGATAAGCCCCTGTTTTACAATAGTTCTGGGAATAAATTTGCCTACCAACTTGGGGTAAAACATCTCAGTTCAGCAGAGTTCCTTGGCTTCGCGGACAGCTTGCCTAATGGCGATTTGCGCCTAAGAAAACTTCTAATATTAGTTAACTTTGAAAAAAATGAAATAGTTGAAATTAAAAAAGGTTCACGCCTTAAACCTATTAAACTAGAGCACTACTAGCTTAACACTCAACGTCCGTGTTAATTCTTTGAAGTTCACTACAAGAGAAACCTGCATCTTTACGCGCTTGAATATTCAACTCTTTATTTCTAGGAAAAGCCCCAGGGTAAAACTTCTCAATAATCTCAAAATAAACTTCATATTCTAAACTCAATTCATCACAAGCATACTTAAACCACTTGTCACCCTTTAAGACATGAGGACCCTCTTCTTCTAAAATAAGCGCTAAAACTTTTATAATTTCTTCTGCCTTGTCATCATTAACAAGCCCTTGAAGTTTTTCAATCATAATTGGTGTTGCGTCTAGGCCCCCTGCTTCGAAATAACGAGGTATAACCGCCATACGTTCAAGTAAACCCAAGGTTTGCATTGAAGCATTAAAAAGCCCGTAATGCACAGGATACTCACCATAAAAAGAGCCCACTCGCTCTAAAAGTATTTCAAGTAGTTCAAAATGCCGGACTTCATCCATCGCCACTTCTAACCAGTCATCATAAAAAGCCTTAGGCATATTTTTAAATCTATATGCCGCGTCAATCGCCAAATCAATCGCACTATACTCAATGTGAGCAATGGCATGAAGAAACATTGCCTTGCCCTTGTCAGAGCCTAACTTTTTACGTTTAGAATTTACCGTATTAGAAAAAGCTTCACAATGTTCTATATAAGAAGGTTCTTTAAATTTAAGGCTTGTGTGTTCATGGTTAAAAGAGAACTCACCGTGTAGGTACTTTTCATAAAAGAGTGTAAATTCTTTACATTTCGTTTCTGGTTTTTTTATTTGTAAAATATATTCTAAGTGTTCAAATAATTGCATTTCGTATTATCCTACAACTCTTCTAAAAAGAAGTTTGAAGCTTATTCTTAATACACCATAGTAAAATAGCATTTTATGATATAATTAATTTTATCACATTATGTTAATTAAGGAAATCGTATGTATTTAACTATCACCTTTGCTTTTATTATTGTTTTCTCCCTTGTTATGATTGCGCTTTATCTAGCAGGTAAACAAGAAAATACTATGGAAAAAAGACTTTCAGGGTTAATCTTACACATTGACAATCATGAAGAGGCTGAAGTTCAGCACTTAAAAGAGACCGTTGCTCATGCACGTCAAACATTAGAACGTTTTGAAGGCTTAAATAATCTTACAGAAGAAGAATTTTATAAAGAGGAGAACATCTTAAAAGAGCTTATTAGTGAACTTTCTTTAGTAAAAAATGACTTAAAAGTAGCGAAGGTTATTTAAACATACGAAGGTTTCATATGCTAGAATTGTAAAAATATATTCTAAAGAGATTTTATGACAATTCAAGTACAGCCTATGGGACCTTACCAAACCAACTGTTACATTGCCACTGTCGATGGAAAAGACTTTGTCATTGACCCCGGTGTTAATGCGACACAGTGGGTGATTGAGCACACTACAAACCCCATTGCTATTTTAAACACACATGGGCATTTTGACCATGTTTGGTCAAACCAAGAATTAAAAGAGAAATTAAACATTCCACTTTACACGCCTAAAGGTGATGTTTTTTTACTACAAAGTTCTGAGATGATGCCTGACTTACCGCCCTCTTTTCCTGACTTTGAACTTGAAGGTGATACGGAGTTAGAACTTGAAGGTGTAAAAATTAAGTTTCGTCATTATCCTGGTCACTGCCCCGGGTGTTCAACCATTGAAATAGAAGAAGCTATGTTTTCGGGGGATTTTATCTTTAAACAGTCCATTGGACGTTGCGACTTTCCTTTTTCAAGCCCTAAAGAGATGAAAGAGAGTCTAGTGAAGTTTAAAACTATTGCGTACGATAAAAAAGTATATCCAGGACATGGAGAGCCTACTAGCATTAAAGCGGAACAGGCAAATGTAGATTATTGGCTTAAAGCGATTTAGTCAGAGGTGACCTAAAGACTAGTTATCTTTACTCGCATTCATTAGGTCCAGTTTTAAAACATGTTTATCAAGAATTACTGTTTTAAAGTTGGCTTCATACACTTTAATTTCAAGCACTGAACCCGTTACAACAACCTCACGTTTTCGACCATCTTTATGACGAACCTTTGCTTCAAAAATTACTTGGTCCCCTACACGAACGGGAGATAAAAAAGTTGAAGTAGATGAAGCTAAAACAACGTTAGGTTCATTTACTGCCGCCATTGCCGCGTAATCAGCAGCACAGAAAACAAACCCCCCATGCACTAAGCCATACGTATCTGCACGCATATCTTCATTTGTAATTAAACTTACTTTAGCATAACCATCTTTAAGCTCATCCAAGTCCCCACTAAAACGACTATTAATCAGTTCATGAGTACGTAAGATTACTGTTCCATCTTCATGAAATTCTTGTTCAGCTAAGGCCTCTTCGGGTGTTTGTTTTGATTCTGCCATATTTTATTTCCTAAAATTATTTTCGTGTTGCTTTGATGTACGCACGTTTTGGTGCGGGGTAACCTTCCACTGTCTTCGTACTGTCATCTGGGTCTAAGAAGTTTTCTAAGCTCTGCCCTTCTATCCAAGGAGTAGAACGTTGTTCTTCTTCAGTTGTTGGTATTATAGCTAAGACCTCTATATTTATAAAACCTGCTCGTTCACACCAGTTCTTCAGTACTTTGACTGTAGGAACAAAATAAATATTTGGTATTTTTGAGTAAGTCTTTTGTGGACTCAGACACATATCGTCATCTCCGTCAATAATAAAAGTATCTAAGAAAAGTTCTCCACCTTTTTCAATACCTTTGGCTAAATCTTTCATCATGCCAACAGGGTCACTTCTGTGGTAAAGAACACCTAAACAAAAGACCGTATCGAACTTGTGTTCATAAAAAGGAAAGTGTTCTACCCCTAAAAGTTCATACTTAATATCACTTTTTACAAAATGATTAATAAAATCAAATTGTGTTTTATACAAAGCCGAAGGGTCAAAACCTACAAGTAACTCAGGTTCATGTTTTAACATTCTAAACATGTAATAACCATTATTACACCCCACGTCAGCAACACGTTTGCCCTTGAGGTTAAAATAAGGTTCAAGAAGGTTATACTTTAAAAAGCTCTGCCATTCCGTGTCTATAAAAAGACCAAAAAGATCAAAAGGACCTTTTCGCCATGGCATCATCTGTTTTGCAACTTCTTGTATTTTTTGACTGTTAATAGTTTGTTCAGTTGTGAGTTTTACAGTATCTTCAAAACTACATTGTGTTTTTATGTCTTCAAGTTCATCCAAGGCAACACGCAAAGGTTTTATGTTCTTCCACGTCATCCATTTTTGACGTTCGAGCCGAATTTCATCTAAATTCAAATATTTTCCTTCAATTAATTACCTAATATTACCAATTCTTTGTTAAAATAATAGACAATTATTATGTACATCTATAAAAGGTCTTTATGCGTTTAGAAAAAAAAGCCACCATCGTCTCAAGTACAACGGCTGTACTGCTCGTTATTATGAAAGTCTTTATTGGTGTTATGAGTGGCTCAGTCGCGGTTCTTGCTTCTGCCATTGACTCTGTTTTAGACTTAGCTGTTTCTATTTTCAACTATTTTGCCGTACATAACTCAGAAAAAGCACCTGATGATCGTTTTAACTTTGGCCGAGGAAAGATTGAAGCCATCGCCTCTGTTTTAGAAGGTGTCATCATTACTCTTTCAGGTATTTATATCTTTTACTCTGCGGTAATGAAACTTTTAAAGGGAAGTGAAACACAGTACTTAGAAGCTTCTATTATAGTAATGGTTATTTCTGTGATTATGACGGGTGCACTCGTAATGTTCTTAAACTATGTGGCTAAAGAAACAAATTCTATGGTTATTAAAGCCGACGCCTTACACTACAAAACAGACCTTTACTCTAATGGAGCTGTTATCCTAGCCTTAGTTGTTATTCAGTTTACTAATTTTCACATGATTGATGCAATTTTAGGGATTTTAATCGCTATTTACATCATCTACTCGGCTTATGAACTCATACAAGAAGGCACCCTAGTACTTATGGATGTTGCCATGGACGAAGAGTTCGTAAAGCAGGTAAAAGAGATTATTGAGACGAACATGGATGTTGTTTCTTATCATCAACTTCACACCCGTTCTGCAGGGCAAGACCTCTTTGTAAGTGTTCACCTTGTTTTTAACATCTCAATCTCTTTATTTGACGCTCACCGTATTTGTGATAAGATTGAAGACGATATTACCGATATAGACAGTAAGTACCAATGGCACATCATCATTCATCCCGACCCGTATGATGATTCAGAAATCAATGAAATGGAAGAGTAAAATGATTAAACTAACCACAACTGCTTTAGCAACACTCCTACTTAGCGCAACACTTTTTGCCAATGAAGTTCCTCAAAATGTTATTGACACCGGAAATAAGGTCTCAAAAGAGCTTCTCAAAAAATTAGGTTCTAGCCTCAAACACGAACTTAAAACTAATGGGCTTATTGCCGCAGCAAATTTCTGTACTGAAAAAGCTTACACCCTAACGCAAGATGTTAACTTGCATCAGGTTCAAGGCGTTAGTGTTAAACGTATCTCTAGTAAAGAGAGAAACCCTAACAACACCCCTAGCCCAAGTGAACTTAAGGTACTGGTTTCTATGCAAAAGCTTTTAGATGAGAAAAAACTTCCTGCTTACCTTGTTGAAAAAGAAGGAGACAGCTACAAGTACTACAAGCCTTTAGTCATTAAAAAAGAAGTCTGTCTAAAATGTCACGGAAACATATCTAAGAACAAAGAGCTTTCTGAGTACATGAGTAAAACATATCCACAAGACAAGGCAACAGGTTATAAAATGAATGATCTTCGCGGTGCCATCGTAGTTGAGATAAAGCAATAGAAAATCTTCCTCTTCGCGAGACCTTCACCTTCTTAGGTCTGTATGACCCCATTAGTTCTTGGTCGCACCTTCTGGCTGCGGCAGGCTTTTTTATAGCAGCGTATTTACTTGTTTATAAGGGTCGTGGTAGTAAATTGCGAGTCACTTCTTTCATCTTGTACACTATTTCACTGATTTTTCTATTTTCAATGAGTGGAACCTTTCATCTACTCCCCTATCACACCACAGGTAGAGACGTACTTCAAGTCTTAGACCACGCAGCAATATGGCTCTTGATTGCAGGAACATTTATCCCTATTCATACTCTTATGTTCAGAGGTCCAAAACGTTGGGGTGTTTTACTTTTAGTCTGGATGATTACGATTCCTGGTGTTATCTTCACAACTATTTTCTTTGCTACCATGCCCGAATGGTTAAGCCTTAGCTTTTACCTAGGTCTTGGTTGGATGGGTGTAATTACCGCCTACTTCGTCATTAAAAGTTATGGGAAGTACGAGGCACGTTACTTAATTTATGGTGGCATTGCTTATACCGTAGGCGCTGTTATGGAGTTTGCACGCTGGCCAGTACTCATTCCCGGTATCTTTGAGCCTCACGATATTTTTCACTTCTTTGTTATCTTAGGCGCAAGTTTACATTGGTATTTCATCTACCAACATGCCGACTGGCCTATCTACAAAGATCAAACCTTTATTGTTAGACACGATGCGCAAAGAACCTACTTTAAAGCCCACACTAAAAGTGACCACTTGTATGTAGAAGCATCTAGCTTAGAAGAGTTAAAAGAAAAGATTCATGAAGCTATTGAGAAAAAGTATAGAAATAGACCTCCTATAGAGAAGGTCATTTTGAAGTTTGAAGAAGAAGAGATTATTACTTACTAAAAATCTCTTTTAACGAGCGAACTCAATTGCCCTACTCTCACGAATAACACTGACTTTAATGTCACCCGGAAAGTTCATTTTTGTCTCAATCTCTTTAGCAATTTCTTTAGCTAAAAGAGACGTCTCATCATCACTAAGAAGGGTTGCATTAACAATAACACGGACCTCACGACCTGCGTTAATTGCGTAAGCTTGTTTCACACCGTGTTTATGTGAAGCGATCTCTTCAATCTCCGTTACACGTTTTAAGAAAGACTCTAAAACCTCACGTCGTGCTCCAGGTCTTGCAGCAGAAAGTGCGTCACCTGCACATACCGCAGCACACTCAATACTTTTAATATCTTCAAGCCCATGGTGGGCAGGAATAGCATTTAAAACAACAGGGTCTTCATTATACGCTGTTGCAACCTCAAGACCTAAGTCTACGTGGTTTCCACCTTTATCATGCGTTAATGCTTTTCCAATGTCATGAAGAAGACCAGCACGTTTAGCAAGAATCTCATCACCACCAAGTTCAGCCGCAATAATTCCCGCTAAGTTTGCCACTTCTAAGGTATGCCCTAAAGCATTTTGCCCGTATGAAGCACGGTAACGAAGACGTCCCACAAGTTTCAGAAGCTCAGGGTGAATCCCCGAAATTCCCATCTCTCTAGCAATGTTCTCACCCTCATCTAAAACAGAGGCTTCAAACTCATTAGTTACCTTAGTAAAAATCTCTTCAATACGCGCAGGCTGAATACGACCGTCTTCTATTAAAAGTTCAATCGTACGCGTTGCAATCGCACGTCTATAAAGATTAAAACTACTTAAAATTATCTCATGAGGGGTCTCATCAATGATGATATCCACACCTAAAAGTAGTTCAAGCGTCTTAATGTTACGACCCTCTTTACCAATAATACGGCCTTTTAACTCATCATCTTTAAGATGCACCGAATTAACAAGACGCTCCGAAGCAAATTCCCCCGCAAAACGAGAGGTTGCTTGAGCAATGATGTAGTTGGCCTTTTTCTTTCCTTCATCTTTTGCTTCTTGCTCATACTTGCGTACAATATGGGCAATGTCTGAACGCGACTCTTCTTCTACCTTTTGAAGTAAAATAGTCTTCGCTTCTGTACGGGTTAAGCCCGCACCACTTTCTATAATTTTTACCGCTTCATCTGAACGGCTTAAGTACTCTTCTTTTTGTCTCTGCATTGAACGTTCAGTACGTTCTAGTTGTACATTTAAATTTTCTGCTTTTGATGACTCAATTTTTAGACGGCGAAGTTCTTCTTCTTTAAACTCAGAAAAAGTCATTTCTTTCTCTTCTAATGCTGAATACTTCTCTTTTAGAGAGTTTTCTGCACGTTCTACCGCTTCATCAAATCTTCGTTTTGCTTTAGCTTCAAGATCGCTCGCTCGCAAAGTTGCTTTTTGTAATAAAAGTTCTGCTTCTGAATCTATCGCCTTTGCTTTTGCTTTTGCTTGTTCAACAAAAACATCAAATTGTGTACTACTTAATTTTTTAGAGATCAAAAATCCGACTACTCCACTAACGGTGGCAATTCCACCGCCTAAGAGAATCTGATTTAGCATAGTTTTGTTTCCTATAATATTTTATATATTTTGGAGTTATGTAAATGTCAGCTTGAACGTCATAATGGTCGGTGATTTTCTCTTCACAGATACATTCGTCTAACTGAACAAAAATAGTAATGGGTTTTTTCGTAAGGCGTGAGAAAAATCTATCATACATTCCCTTACCAAAACCAACTCGCCTTGCATCTGCATCTACTCCAACAACAGGTACAATGGCAACATCTACATTTTTTATATTTAACAATGAATTTTTTGGCTCATAAACACCGAAATCACCGCGTTTAAGAGGCAGTCTATATGTTACCATTTTAAAACTTTCCTCAACCATAAAAGGAACATAAGTTTTTTTTATTTTTCTATTTTTATTTAAGAGAGGTCTTAGGTCAACTTCAAAGGCAAGAGGAAGGTAAAACAAAATACTATTAGGATTTAGGTCATTGAGTATTTTTTCTAAAGCAACACTTACCTTATGTTCTTTGTACTTCTTTGTCGAAATTGCAGCAGTACGAAGCTTTTTCATACACACTTTACGAAATGATGCCTTATCTATACTCACATTAAGCCTTTAGTAGTAGCTATTGCCCGACTTGGTCTTATGTTCAAGTCTGACTTAGGATAGCTGTATTATAATCCCCCTCATTATACTATATAAGGAAAATACAAATGTCATTAAAGCATTTTATACTAGCAATTTCATCACTTTTAATCCTTGGGGGATGTAGTGATTCATCAAATCAAGATGAACTTAACTCATTGGTTGCCTCATCAGGTTACGACTTAAAAGACTTACAAAACAAAGAGTACCACGTAGAAAAAGTTGGAAACAACTTTAGTATCGAAGGATTAGAAGATAAGGTTATCATTTTTGATATTTTTGCCACTTGGTGTCCGCCGTGTAAGGCATCTGCACCTAATGTTGCGGCGCTTCAAAAGAAGTATGCAAAAGAAGTTAAAATCATTGGTATTTTAATCGAAGAAAATAAAACTAATGCTTATGTTCAACAGTTCATTGATAAGTATGGTGCAGACTATTCTATTTCTAATGCAAAAGACAATAACAAACTTGCTCGTGCAATTGCTGGTGCAACGGGTGTTGGTCAAGGCTTTCCAATTCCTTTAATGGTTATGTACTACAAGGGTAACTACATTAACCATTATGTTGGCGCGATTCCTGAAGAGATGATTGAGAGCGACATTAAACTGGCACTAAAGAAGTAAGATGTTTGGATTTTTAAAAGGCCTTGGTCGAACTGCTGATGCAATTAAGACTATTATTCCTAAGAAAAAAGTTAAAATTTCAAAAGAGGAACTTGAAGACCTCTTACTTGAATCTGACGTACATTATGACCTTATTGAAAAAATTCTTTCTGAAATTCCTTATAATGAAGTTAAACGTGAGCACTTAGAGGCTAAGCTTCTAGCATGTTTTAACTGGACATATTTTGATGAAAAAGAGTTTGTTAGCCCTAAGGTTCAACTCATCATCGGGGTTAATGGAGCAGGTAAAACAACCACCATTGCTAAACTTGCTCAAAAGTACTTAAACGAGGATAAACAAGTTATGCTTGGCGCAGCGGACACCTTTAGAGCTGCAGCAATTGAGCAACTTACCCGTTGGGCAGATAAGATTGGTGTGCCAATTGTAGCTACTCAACAAGGTCATGATCCTTCTGCTGTTGCCTATGATGCCATTGCTTCTGCAAAAGCAAAAAACATGGACAATGTCATCATTGACACAGCAGGACGTCTTCATACACAGACTAACCTTGCCAATGAACTTAAAAAAATCGTTCGTATCTGTGACAAAGCCCATTCAGGAGCGCCTCACGAAAAGATTTTAATCTTAGATGGTACCCAAGGAAACTCAGCAATAGAGCAAGCCAGAGCCTTTAACGAGATGATAGACATCGATGCTATCATTATTACAAAACTTGATGGAACGGCTAAAGGTGGTTCTGTCTTTAGTATCGCTTTTGCTCTAGAACTTCCAATTATCTATATCGGCGTAGGTGAAAAACCTGAAGACCTTGTTGCCTTTGATAAATATCAGTTTGTTTCTGATTTCTTAGACGCTATCTTTATTACAGAAGAATAAGCAAGAGAAAATTCTCTTGCTATTTGCAATACTTTCACTTCCATTAAAAAATTTCCTTTATACTTAGTAACTGACCTTACGCACTAAGCATAGCGTGAATAAAAAAAGAAGATATTCAATGCAAGGCAGGTTTCTTTTAGCGTAGCCATAGCTACGGTGGAAGGAATCTAACGAAGTCAGTGGATATCTTATTTTGTTACCCTTCGGGTGGCTTTCTTTGCACCTGATTACTTCGTTAGTCTTCATCAGCGTAGCTTCGGCTACACTTCTTCAGACTGCCTTGTACTCAAATGCAAAGAAAACCATTCACTCTATGCTTAGTGCGTAAGGTCAGTTATAATAATTAATCTCACTTAGGAGCACTCATCATGGCTAAAAAGAAAAAAGTTTTATTTGAATGTCAGCATTGTGGTTTAACCTCTCCAAAATGGATGGGAAAATGTACCAGTTGTGGGACTTGGGATTCACTAGTTGAACTAAATGAGCATGAACAAGAAGTAGTTAAGATGACAGCTACAACAAGTGGTAAGGCTAAGGCAAGAGCTATTACAGAGATTGAAGAGTCTGAGGTTGAACGCTTCTCTTCTGATGACGCTGAACTTGACTTAGTTCTTGGTGGAGGTATTGTTCCTGGTTCACTTACACTTATTGGGGGAAGCCCTGGTGTAGGGAAGTCTACCCTACTTCTAAAAATTGGTTCTAACATTGCCAAACAAGGAAAGAACACCTTATATGTCACGGGTGAAGAGTCAGAAGGTCAGATTAAACTTCGTGCTAATCGTCTTGACGCAAATGAAGAAAAACTTTTTTTACTAAGTGAAATTCGACTTGAACAAGTCATTGTCGAACTGAGTGAAAGAAAATATGAATGTATCATTATTGACTCTATTCAAACGCTTTATTCTGAGGCAATTACTTCTGCTCCAGGTTCAGTAACTCAAGTTCGTCAAATTACCTTTGACTTAATGCGTATTGCTAAAGAGAGAAAAATTGCTATTTTTATCATTGGTCACATTACAAAAGAAGGTTCAATTGCAGGTCCTCGTGTTTTAGAACATATGGTAGATACTGTTTTATATTTTGAAGGAGATTCTTCTCAAGAACTTAGAATTTTAAGAGGTTTTAAGAACCGTTTTGGACCAACTTCTGAGATTGGTGTTTTTGAAATGAAGTCTGAAGGGCTAGTCTCAGCAAAAGATATCTCTTCACGATTTTTCTCGAAAGACAACTCCCAACCCGGCTCAGCTTTAACAGTAGTTATGGAAGGCTCACGTCCTATTGTCTTAGAGGTACAAGCCTTGGTTTCAGAGTCATATATGCCTAACCCTAAGCGTCAAGCTACAGGCTTTGAAAACAACCGTTTAAACATGCTTCTTGCCTTACTTGAACGTAAACTTGAAATACCTCTTAACCAGTACGATGTTTTCATCAATATAACGGGTGGTATAAAAGTAACCGAAACATCAGCAGACCTTGCCATCTTAGCGGCAATCATCAGCAGTTTCAGAAATCGAGCTATTTCTAAAGAGACTGTTTTTATTGGAGAGGTTTCTTTAGTGGGTGATGTAAGAGAAGTTTTCCAACTCGACACCCGTCTAAAAGAGATAGCCTTACACAAGTTTTCAAAGGCACTTATTCCTAAAAAACCTTCAGATACTTTTGGTTTGAAATGTTATGAGGTTAATGAGGTTTCAAAATTAATTGACTGGATGTAAACTTTCAAATTTGTAATTATTTCATACCTTTTTTGGAGTATAATTAAACTATATAACAAGAAGGATGATCTACATGACAAAATGTGGTTTTGATGCAGAATACAGAGGTGAAGAACGTTACAGTAAACTTTCAATTGCCTTTGGAACACAAGACGAAGAGGACCAGCTTAATAAAGCCATTGATGATATCACAACACAATATAAACTACAGCCAAATATTTATTCTTCAAAACTGAGTAATGGACGTAAGGCTATTATTATTGAGTATCATGATGACTATGATAGAGATGCTGGTGTTATTTTTGAAAAAATCATGAAAACTCTTGATATTAAAGAGTGTGACTAAACCATGTCTTTAAACGTATTTGCAGAGGGTCATGAAGTCTTTCAACGTGCTTATTTTAAAAAGCATGAGAAAGAGTTACTTGACTTAGCCACGAAAGGTCAACATCCAAAAGCACTTTTTATTGGTTGTTCTGACTCTAGGGTTATTCCTGACTTAATGCTTCAAACAGATCCAGGGGATCTTTTTGTTGTTCGTAATGTAGGAAACTTTGTACCTCCGTATAAAGAAGATGAAGACTACCATGGAACAGGCGCAGGTATCGAGTACGCTGTTTCTGTTTTAAACGTAAAAGAGATTATTATCTGTGGGCATACACATTGTGGTGCATGTAAAGCACTGTATGAGCCTATCGACAACCCTGCTCTTGTTCACGTTAAAAAATGGTTAGACCTTGGTGAAAAAGCTAAATCAATGGCAATGATTAGTATCGGGAAAAATGCCAATAAAGAAGAACTTTTACGTTTAACAGAAAAGCTTTCTGTTGTTTGTCAGATTGAGAACCTACTTACTTACCCTTTTGTAAAACAGAAACTTAATAATGAAGAACTTTTCATTCACGGTTGGTATTACAACATTGAAACGGGTGATATTGATTCGTATGACCCAGATAGTTACGAATTTGTTCCTTTAAGCGAAGTGACTAAATAATCCTTCCTTAAAGCCCTACTAAGACATCTCTCATTTGAAAATAAGCGATTAAAAACTCGAACATTACTCTCCAAAATATTTCCATTACAATAAAGATTACTGAAAAAATTAATATCATTTTAGTTCGTAACTTACCTTTAGTTTTTGCTTTCTCTTCTGCGGTACAAAACTTATCTTTTAACCATCTAGCAAGGAACCACATACCAACAGGAACACCAATAGCTCCAAGGTAATACATAATAATTAGAACATCTAAACTGATGAAAATTTTAAAAGTAAGAAAGTCGTTAAGGGCTTGCATTTCTACATCCTATTAATTAAATAAAGGGCACCTCTAAAAACCCTATACTCACTCAGCGATACAAGAAGTTTTCTATTATGAGGCGGATGTATGAAGGAGCTATGAATAGCTTCAAATGCATCCAACAATTAAGAGTTAACTTCTTGTATCGCCCTTTGGGAGGTGTTTTGAAACGCAAGCTTGCACAAGTTTTTCCATCGTCGTAGCTACAGCTATGACTCAATAAAACACTTGCACTATCTTACATTTCAAAATACCTCTGAGTGAATATAGGGTTTTTAGAGGTGCCCTTAAGTAGATTGTAACAAAATTACTAAAAACTATCTCTGAAAGCCTAGACCTACGCTATAATAAATAAGAAATCAGACGATATTATTTTAATAACTTAAATATAGGGAGAACGACATGGCTGAAGAAGAAGAAAAAGAGACAACAGAAGAGACCGAGGGTGGTGAGAAGAAAAAGAGTAATCTGATTCTAATTATTATCATTGCTGTTTTAGTTGTTGTTCTCATCATCGTTGGTGTTGTGGTGGCAATGTTAGCCGGTGGAGATGATGAAGCTTCTCAATCACAAGGGGGACAATCACCTTCTGCAAAAGTGAAACCTGCCAAACTAATGGATGCGATGGAAGTTGGACCAATGTTCCCTCTTGATACCTTCACAGTAAACTTACTGAGTGACAATGGTCGTCGTTACTTAAAAGTACAAATGAACTTAGAACTTGATGGTGAAGAGTTAGCTGCTGAATTAGAAAGTAAGACAGCCGTTGTACGTGATGTTGTTATCCGTCTACTCTCATCTAAAACTCTAGAAGAAATCTCTACCGCTAAGGGTAAAGACAAACTTAAAGAACAAGTAGTGAACCAACTTAACTTACGTCTTAGAGATGGGAACATCAGAAATGTTTACTTCACGGAGTTTGTTGTTCAGTAAATGATAGGAATAGACCTTATAAAACTTGACCGCATGAAAAGCTCAATCGAGCGTTTCGGCGACAAGTTCCTTCAACGATTTTTATCCCAAGAAGAAATTCTACTTATTAAAAACCCTAAAACTGCTGCTGGTTTTTGGGCTGCTAAAGAGGCATGTTCAAAGGCTTTGGGTACGGGTATTGGAAAAGAGTGTAGTTTTCACGATATTAAGCTTTCTAAAACAGACAGAGGGGCACCTCAAATCACTTTATCACAAAGACTTCTAGTGAGTTTTAACATCCAAAGTATGTCTGTTTCCATAACCCATGATGGTGATTATGCCATTGCTGTTGTAGCAATACAAACCTAATTAACCACCACCAACAAAGTCTAATAGCTCTAACTTATCACCATCATTTAAGATGTGTGTACCCCATGACTCTTGTTTTACAATATTCATATTTACAGCCGCTGCCATAACCTTGTCACTTAAACCTAAGTCTTCAAGCATTGCTAATAAGCTTATACCTTCTGTATACGTTTTATCTTCACCATTTACTATTATTGTCATTATTTTTTCTCACTTAGTCTAAAAGTTATCATTTTAAATCGTTCACCTAAGAACGAAGGCATTATAAGCTGTTTAGCCCGTTCTAACTCATATTCATAAGCTTTCTCACCCGCTTGAGTTTTTACCATCTCTAAGAGCTCTAATAAGCCCATATCTATCATGGCTACCGCTTGGGTCTTATAATCTACCATCTGTACACCTGCTTCAGCATAAGCATCTTTAAGATGTTCAAAACAGACATCATATGTAATATCTGTTTCACCAAACATCTCATCTAAGATAATAGTATCATCAAAAAGCGGAAAAACTTGGTGGTCTTTGTAAACTCGAATAGAAAAGTCTGGACGAGCTTGCATCTCACCATAGTCATAAGTCATAAACTCAAAGGTCTTTGCTGCACTTGCCATCTCTAAGGCAAATTCTTCATAACCTACAGCAATTTCGCCCTTATCTGTTTGGTATTTTTTAGCTTTCTCATTTACCCAACTGTTTTCTTGAGTGAAAACTATTTTTCCCTCTTCATATACACCTGTTTTTTCTTTATGTAAAAGTTCACAAGTAAAGGCATCAAAGATTTCATTGGCTACAAAAAAAGCCGAAGAAAGGTCTAACTCTTTTAAAGACTTCACATGAGAAAGTTTTACAACCTCCCCAAAAGACTCTTGAAAGTATTTCGTCTGTTCTTCTTGTAAAAAATCAAAACGCTCTACGATAGTAAAAGAGAGTGTGTCTAGGAGTTCAGGCTTAAGGGTATAAATAAACTGAACAATATCTGCAAGTAAGTAACCCTTATGGGCACCAATTTCACAGATGGTCGTGTTTGCAGGTAAAAAGCCATCTTCTATTACTTTAATAATATGCTTTGCAATCGTTCCGCCAAAAAACTTTGATGCCGACACGGAGGTATAAAAGTCACCTTTTTTACCAATCTCTTTATAATTTGAGTA
>Ga0256826_1000443_pt1 | contig 25081 bp, 23 predicted proteins | sample CV79metaG_FD_185975 | JGI IMG/M metagenome (GOLD analysis project Ga0256826, IMG submission 185975) | Hydrothermal vent microbial communities from East Pacific Rise, Pacific Ocean - CV79 | ecosystem: Environmental > Aquatic > Marine > Hydrothermal vents | place: Pacific Ocean: East Pacific Rise...
GTACAGTAGCTGCAATCAGGAGGAGAGCGAGGGTAAGCAATATTTTTTTCATAATTTTCTATTTAGTCTTATTGATGGGATCGTAAAAAACCTTATTTCACCCTTGTCCTTCAGTATACTCCCACTGAATCTCCCAACGTTGAACCGGGTAACCAAGCTCGTCCCCGAGGGGCAGCCTGAGCTGATAACGTTCATCATTTAAGATATCATCTTCATAATGAACATAAATCCAATGGCGATCCAGAACTGTTTCTACTTGAGTCACTCCTTTATGTGCCTTTATAAAAGCCACAACCTTCGCCTCATCCTCTACACTTTTCATTGAAAAATATAATATTTAATGATGATATCGGCAGATTGAGCAGGTTGCGGAAGAAGAAACAGGCCAAGCACAACGAGAGCAGAAATTCTTTGCAAAAACCGTATAAAAGAGTTCATAGTTTATTGTTTTCTGATAGTATGGAATTAGTGCTATTATTAGGGCTTCACCCAAAAAACATAGTAACTTTTACGACCAATACGCAAAGGAAAAAGCAATGCAAACCATAAAAGTTCTCCTCCCCACTCTCCTCCTTATTGTTTTAAACACGACGCTTGCTCAGGCAGCAACTCCATCCTGGAAAGAATTAAACACTAAAGCAACCAGCGACTACCGGCAGCAGCCGTTTATCACGGCTGAAGATTATGCAAAAGATGCCATTGCCATTGCCAGAAAATCGGGTAATCAGGAAGAGTTGGCCACATCACTGAACAATCTGGCATTAATCAGCACGCACCTGCAATGGTTTCCAGAAGCTGAAGCGTTGAATAAGGAATCCATTGCTGTTCGCCAAAGCACCTTTGGAATCGATGATCCAAAAGTGGCTGTCGACTGGCAGAGATTTGGGGCTCACCTATTTTTTAAGTAAGAATATGGAGGATGCAGAACAATGTTTTCAGGAAGTATTACGTATCCAGGCAAAGGCTCACGGTGAAAAAAGTGCAGAAATTGTTCCGGCACTTGCCCAACTGCAAAAATTCTATAAATATACAAAACAACATAAAAAAGAAGATGCCCTTGGTGTAAGAATTCAAAATCTGCAGCCGGAGATCGCCATCCTTGATATTGCCATGCCCGGCCTGTCCGGCATTGAGATAGCCAAACATTTTCCTAAAATTGCACCAAAGACAAAAGCTGTGATTCTTACCATGCATGGTGACACTTTTTTTGCGGTGGAAGCCCTGCGGGCAAAAGTTTGCGGATTTATGCTCAAAGAAGAATCCATCGATAATCTGGTGGACGGAATCCGAAAAGTAGCCGGGGGAGGAATTGTTGTCTCCCCATCCCTTGCGAAAGCCGTTTTCAGGGAATTGCAAAGCACGCAAAAAGAGAAAACTGCCGGAAAATCCATCAATATTCTTACCCCACGTGAAACTGAGATCCTGCAACTGGTTGCAGAAGGTATGAGCAACCAGGAAATTGCCGGCCTGCTTTTTATTTCTCCTGCAACTGTAGATACCCACCGCAAAAATATTATGACTAAACTGGACATTCATTCTGTGGCCGGTTTGGTAAAACATGCCATTAGGCATAAAATTGTCACCCTGTAACAGGGTATAGGGTACCCCCTCCCAGGCATGGAAAAACTTCAGGATATCATGACTGCACCTGTCCTTACCGTTACGACGGACGAGTCTGTGGGACATGCCCTGAGCATTATGGAGCAGGAAAAGCTTAGTGCCCTGATTGTTGCAGAAGAGGGAAAACCAGTGGGTATCTTTACCGAGCGCGCCCTCATCCAGATCCGTGCCGGCGGCGTAATCGATTACTCCTGGTCCATTGGCAAAGTTATGAGCCATCCTCCCTTAACCGCATCCGTAGATATGGATTATCGGGAGGCCTATCAACTCCTTCTCCAGCATCGTTTTCGCCATCTTGTCGTTACTGATCATGATGGCCTGCTTATGGGGATCATAACCGGCACAGATTTTCTTTCCCACCTTGGGCTTGAATATTTTATGGAATTCAGGAATGTCGGTCAGGTTATGAATCGCGACGTGGTTTCGTTACCCCCCTCCCAGTCTGTGTACACAGCCATGAAGCTTATGAATGATCGCCGTATCAGCTCTCTGGTGATTGAGGAGAACGGATCCCCGACGGGCATTATCACAGAGCGGGATCTTCTCCGTCTTATTCGATCTAAAAGAAAGCTGCAAAATATTTTTCTCCGGGATGTGATGAGTTCTCCGGTGCAGACGGTTTTTTCCGATGTTTCCAGCCATGAAGCGGCAAAGATTTTTACAAAAAACCACCTTCGTCGCCTTGTGGTGACAAGCAGCAGAGGGCAATGTGTTGGAATTATAACTGAAACTGATATGGTAAAAGGCTTGCGCACAAGTTATACCGACCATTTGAAGGGAGTTATTAAACAGCAGGATCAACAGCTGAAACAGGCACAATTACAAATTGAGGAGAAATCTATTCTCAGAACAGCCCTTCTTGAACTGGAACAGAAAAAAAAGGAAGTAGAAGACGCAAATATTGCTCTTACAGTTATGCTCGATCAACACACAAGGGCAAAAGAAAATATAGAAGAGCAAATCTCCATCAAATTACAGGAACTGGTGAACCCTTATCTGGATCTGCTCAGGCAGTCTGTAAATAATGATAAACAGTCGGAAACGATACGTATAATAGCGGCTCACATCGACTCCATTACCAGGAACTTTTCTCCTGAAGCCAGAAAGATTATGCTAAAACTTTCTCCTCGTGAGAGTCTTGTGGCGGATCTCGTGCGCCAGGGAAAAACCAGTAAGGATATGGCAGAAATACTTCATATTTCCCTGCGTACCGTTGAAACGTACAGGAACAACTTGCGGAAGAAACTTGGTATCAATAAGAAAAAGATTAGCTTACGAACCTTTCTGATAACAAATTTTGCTGATCGGTCGTGAATATCATCTTTTGATATTCTCCCAAATAAATACAGTATTTTACTACGTATTTATACCGTATTTTTTCAGTATTGACTTACGCTGATTATTAGACGATATTTTCACTGCAGATGGATTTTTTGGAGGTTTTTTCATCAAACTGATATCGGGAGAATACAAACCATGGTCGATAAAAAAAGTACAAAGGCAAAGAAAAGTAGTGAGAAAGCGGTGCCTCAAAAGCCGCTTAAAGCGCAGAACAACTGCACAACAACCGATAAACTCTTAAAAGAAGTCAAGGTTAAACCAGAAAATATTGCAACAAAAAAGAAGAAAAGTGTAAAAATTAAGTTCCCGAAAAAGAAAAATCCCACAATCGTTCGCTACAAAAATAAGGGCGTTATCCTGAAAGACGTTCTTCAGGAATATGGGAAGTTGAAAAATAACTGTCTTTCACTGAATAAATTCCAGAAAAAAGCTATTCGCCGCTATTATAGAGAAGAGGCGCTCAAACCTTATCAGGCGGAACTAATTCGAATGCAGAAATGTCTGGAAAACAATAACCGCCGTATGATCATTTTATTCGAAGGTCGTGATGCTGCGGGTAAAGGTGGCACCATTCGACGTGTAACCCGTTATATGAACGAAAAACACTACCGGGTGGTGGCAATGGCCAAGCCCACAGAACATGAGAAGACCCAGTGGTTTTTTCAAAAATACATAGCACAATTCCCCCGTGGCGGCGAAGTAGTACTCTTTGATCGGAGCTGGTACAACCGGGCAGTTGTTGAGCGTGTCTTTAAGTTCTGCACTCCTGACGAATACACGAATTTTATGCGTGGAGTGGGTGGTTTTGAAAAGGATCTGGTCAGGCAGGGCACTATACTGGTGAAACTCTATTTTTCAGTAACTAAACAGGAACAGGCCAAGCGATTTAAACGGCGCAAAACAGATCCTCTGAGACAATGGAAACTCTCGGAAATTGATGTACAGGCACAGGATCGCTGGGATGACTTCACTACTCAAAAATATGAGGTGCTGAAAAAAACTCACACCAACACTGCTCCCTGGACAATCATACGTTCAAATAACAAGTTCGATGCACGTCTCAATGCCATGAAAGTAATTCTAAACGCTGTTCCTTATGAAAGGGGGCATAAAAATCTGGACTTTGTGCCTGATCCCGACGTGGTTATTTCAGGTTCCCGGGAAAAGGAACTTATGGATGCGCAGCGTATAAAACTGGGTAGTTTTGTAGGCTAATAATAAAAACATAATCTCAGCATAAAGGTGTCGCTATGGGCAGTAAAAACAGTTCCAAAAAAAAGAGTAGGCAACAAAACAGGAAGATCAAATTGGCAGAAGGGACAGCAATCAGAAATAAAGACGCCAGAGAGAGTAAAAAACGCCAGGCAGTCTGGATAAAGAAATGGCACATGCAGTATGAGGAAGATCTTCGTATTCTGCAAATTGAGTTGATGAAAATGCAGCAATCCATGCAGGCCAGCGGCCAGCGGATACTTGCTATATTTGAAGGCAGGGATGCAGCGGGCAAGGGAGGCACAATAAAACGTATCATCGCCCACCTGAATCCCAGAAATTATAACGTCGTAGCTCTTGCCAAACCCAATGAAACAGAGCTTAGCCAATGGTATTTTCAACGCTACACGTCACATCTTCCCACCGCCGGCGAATTCACCATTTTTGATAGAAGCTGGTATAATCGAGCCATGGTGGAGCCCGTTATGGGATTTTGCAATGATGCCCAGAATAAACGATTCCTGAAAGATGTTCCCATGCTGGAGGAACTACTGGTAAAAGATGGTATCACTCTGTTTAAGTTCTATTTTTCCGTATCAAAACATGTGCAGAAAGAACGTTTTGATTCACGAAAAGATGATCCCTTAAAGCAATATAAACTTTCTCCCGTTGATAATCTCGCCCAGAAATACTGGAATGAATATGCCATTCGTAAATTCCAGATGCTTTCTGAAACAAACCGAACCCTGGCCCCTTGGACTATTGTTCGTTCCGATAACAAAAAACTTGCTCGAATAAATTGCATCAAGCATATCCTCAGTAACATGGACTACGAAGGAAAGCTTTCGGTGAAAAAACTCCTTCCCGATCCCGAAATTGTCGTTTCAGGAATTGATGAATTGCGTCATATGGAGAAAAATCTTATGACTCCAGACAGGCTGCATGGGTAAACAGAATTGAACATCAAACATCTAATAAAAAAACAGTGTAATCCGCTTTTTACTTTATTATGTGAACAAAACCACTAGCTCTGCACCGATATACAAAGAACGCCCTGCTGGAAAAGTGAAACTGATTTCAGGTACGGATCAACAGAATCCTGTCACATGCTTTGTAGACCTGTTGCCGCCACTTCGTCTACAGGGAGCAACAACCCCCTGTTCTGCTTTATGGAATAAGTAATGAGTACGTCGAAAGGTATCATCATCTCAGATACACCCCATTGTCCGGTGCAAAAATTACGCTGTTTTATCTATACTGGAGAACAACTTATTGCGTTGACAGGTTTTTGAGCCTTGTGTGAAAAAGGAAAAAAAATCGCAGTCCCCTTTAAACGGAAACTGCGACAGAATACTACTCAAACTAAACGTGCTTAACAATCACATTGGCACAATCAGTTTATTACTATCTTCGTTCCAGGTTACAACCAGATACCAGATCATCATAATAAATGCGATCATAGCCAGAGTTCCACCATATCCCATAACATCCGGAAGATATACATATGATCCAAGGCCACCGGATTTTTCAAGATTTATCTCATCAGGTCCAAAATTTTTGAACCAGGTGGTCATAAGGGAGTTGGCAATACCGAAGAAAGGTACAACCATTATAAGTTTTACCTGTCCTTCACCCACACGCCAGAGTGTTCCCGAACCACAACCACCAGCGAGCATGGCACCAAGTCCAAAAACAAACCCGCCAACCACAGATCCCCAGCCAAAGGTGCCACGAACATAGTTTGCAGGATTAAGAACCGCATCTCCACCATGAGCTGCAGGCACAGAGTATTTCAAAACCACACCACCAATGGCAAGAAGTAAGATAGAAAGAGCAACAGACTTGGCAAGAGTACAATCCCCTGTCATGTGGGGCTCACGAAAACCTTGAACCATACACCAGCGTCCACGCTGCATAGTATAGCCAAGAGCAGCAGCAATCATGATAATTCCGGATAATGAGGCTATATATTCTTCGCTCTTATCACCAGCCCAGGAAAAAGATCCCTCTTCAAAACCGGCATAGGCGTAAGCTGTCCAGATAAGCGCACCAAGCGCACCAATAGCAAGAATGTTTTGCAGAATATTTGGAATATTAATTGTTCCTGATCCGCTACTCCCCCAAGTAATGTATTCCATTTCCATATAGAGAAGTTTCAAGCCAAACAAGACACCAATAACGAGACCAATCCACATAGTGAAACCATTAGCAGCAAGATTACCAATGGCATTATACATTCCACCAACGTTACAACCACCGGCAAGGGCAGAACCAACACCCATCAAGATACCGGCAATAACAGCTTTTACCATTTCACGATAGGGTGGAATACGAAAAGCAAAATCCTTACCAAGACAGGCAGAGATAAAGGCTCCGGCAATAAAACCTATACCAATCACAGATCCGGTACTTCCAAGAAATGCGCTAGGTGCTTCATCATAAAAACCGAGCAACCCTTCTTCGGCCCCAATTACAGTATTTAAACCATAAATTATCCAGTCACCCCAGTTACGAATAGCACCAACAGCTCCCCATGGACGCCACCAGGCCATAATCAAAATTGAAAGAAACGCTACAATAACACCAACGACCGTAGAGTTCCACTCAGATTGACAACAGGTTTTATAAAGTGATTTCACTTTATTTCCCATAATACTCTCTTCACTCATAATTCTCCTCCTTCTATAAAAATATTTTGAGTAGTGGTTAATCAGGTAAAGGTTTTCTTTACCCTTGGCTACAGCTTTTGTCAAGCTTTCTGGGAATTGTTAAGCAATTACACTCATCACCAATAGAAAAATAATCAATTTATAACGGCTACTTAAGTAGCAACTAAACACTTGAATAGCCATTCATTTTGCACTTGACATAATATGCTACCTCAAGTATAGATCTGACTATTATTTGTTCAGTGTGCTTTTCTGCATTCACAAAATTTAGTTTTAGACAGAAAACAATCGTGTTATCAGTCTATTGAAACAATATTTCCAGGAGGAAAATAAAATGAGTGATCTTAAAGTTGCCGAAGATGGAATCGATGTAACTGCAACCCTTGATGCAAAAGGACTTAGTTGTCCAATGCCTCTTCTTCGTACCAAAAAAGAAATTGGTAAAATCGCTTCTGGAGAAATTCTCCAGATTGATGGTACTGATCCAGGTTCCAGAAATGATCTTCCCGGCTGGTGTGCACGTACAGGACATGAGTATCTTGGTGAAAAAGAACAGTCTGGTTATATCAGTTTTTTCGTTAAAAAAGGATAATTTTAATCTTTTTCGTTAATAAGCTCTTAATTTAAAGCAATTTCCCGGAGGATATTATGTCCAAGAGTCTCGGAATATTTGTAACCAACCCTGATCAGTTCAAACATGTCATGGGTATAACCAAGGCTGCTAAAGCCAAAGGTTCCAGTGTAAAAGTTTTTTTTAGTTGGGATGCAACTCATAACGCCAAAAAAGAAGCTGATTTTCCCGCACTTTGCGAATTAGCTGATGATGTATCCATCTGTGTAGATAGTTATAAAAACATGGGATACGACATTGATGATGTTCCAGAGGGTCTTGAAGCCAACAAAATGGCTACTCAGGCTCAACACGGAATAATTATTGAAGATTACGACTGTTATTTAAGTTTATAGGAGATTCCCATGGAATATAACAAAGTATGCCTGATGTATCGTAACCAGGGTTGTACTGTTGACGGTATTCGTTCAGCACTCGGACTGGCCGTTGAAAATATGTATGCTTACGGTTGTGTAATGGATGAAGTAGAAATGGAAAAATTCAACGAACTCCAGGCAGAGTCCCTTGAAATGCTCCGTGATATGGAAGGTGATGTTTTTGCAACCAAAAAAGAAAATTGCAAATTAAATGATCTTCAACCAATCACCATTGAAGAATTAGGTGAAAAGCTTCGTGATATGACCCATATTATCCCTTACGGTGTAATCTAAACAGCTTAGGAGAAAACAATGAAAATCCTTAATGTATATCGTTCAGAGCCAGATGATACCACCAAAAAGCTGGTTGAAATAGTTAGTAGAGATCGTGATGCGGATTCTTTCGACCTTAATGTCGATACTCCCAATTATGACGAACTTGTAGATAAACTTTTTGCAGCTGATCAAACCATCTGTTGGTGGTAGTCTGTTTAGAAGGTTGTCCGAGAATACCACTTTCGCCCAAACTCTTCAAAATTATCAAAAAATAATGCTTTTAATATAACACATATGGCTGTGCTTATTTTTAGAAAATTCTTCAATTTTGAACAAAACACCTATTCTCGCAAGCTCCCAGCATTTAAAAATTGTCTTGTATTTTAAGGAAGGGTTTTGAAAAGATCATTCAAAACCCTTTTTTTATCTCCTACCTTAAAAGCTTACTTAAAAATATTTTCTAAACAATATCTTTCATTAATAGATTATGAAAAACAGGTCTAAAGTCTTTAATTTTCCAGTTATCTCTTCCCATATGCACCCTGTTAGTCAGTAACACCACAATACACTCTTTCTTCGGATCTATCCAAAATGATGTTCCAGTGAACCCCAAATGCCCTACACTTTCTTTGGAAAAGTATTTACCAGCACTGGATCCCTCTTTTGAAACCATATCAAACCCCATTGTGCATGTACCATTATCCACTCTTGTAAGTGCATCTGACAAGCTTTTACTGGAATAGAATAAGTGTTGTTTCCCTCTTCCCTTCCATTGATCCAGTAACTGCTCACACAGACCTGTTACACCCTTTATAGTACCAAACAATCCTGCATGACCTGCTACCCCTCCAAGTACCCTGCAGTTATCATCATGAACCACACCGGACAGCATTTTTTTTGTCCACAAACAATTTTCTGTACTTGCATAGTGCCTGAGCTTATCAACCTCCAACCCGGGAAAAAATAAATCTTTTTGTAACGCATGAGGTTTGTATATAAGTTTTTTGGATAGTTCGTTAAGATCAGAACCACTTATTTTTTCGATTATTAATCCAAGTAATATAAATCCAATATCACTGTAACAATACTGATATCCCGGTTTACTCTGTAAAGGTTCATCTAATATTTTATGTAAAATATCTGCTTTTCGCTGATTCTCTGTAATACATAAAAGATCATTGAAATATTCCCGGTGAGAGACAAAACCAGCGGCATGTGACATAAGATGTTTTATTGTTATTTCACATTTATCCACAGGACAAGAGGAAAAGATTTCTCCCAACTCGGTGAAAGGATTGACTATTTTTTTTTTAAAGAGAGCCAGTAAAACAGGTACCGTTGCAAGTGTTTTTGTAAGAGATGCAAGATCAAAAACAGTATCTACCGTAATCCCTTTTATGGAAGGAGTATATTGTGCCTTTCCATAACAGCGTACAGTACGTTTATATCCATTTTTATGTCTTTGGCAAAAGGCATAACATGCACCTGAAAAAACATTTTCATTTAAAGCATTTATAAATAAATTATCTGTTTTTTGGAATATACTTTGAATTCTCATTTTTATACTGGAAGAAAACGTCTTGATTTCCTTAAAATTCTTGTTTTTTTTACATCTTTACACTAGAATCATATAAATCCTAAACATTGATAATTTCGTATTTTTTAAGTAAATTTAAAACAATTTTTATCAACTTTTCAACATTCTTTTAACAACTATTGTCAATAAAATATTAACAACTTGTTCATTACGCTGTTAATAAAAGGATATAAAAAAAAAATTGTTTTTTATAAAAAATATAATGTTTATAAAAAAATTAATAATATTAAAATATTATATTCATTTTAAACATATTGACACCATTAATAATAATAATAAAAAGACTTTATAATAAAAAAAATACAAAAACCCCTAAAATCTCAATAACTACAAAAAAAATTAATATCATCAATAAAGAGATATATCATGACACTAAATTGTAGCGTATTGCAATGTGACCTCATTGAGGGGTTAAACAGTCTGCAAAATATAACCAATAAACGGGTTACTCTGGCAATATTATCCAATATTCTCATAGAATGTACAAATAACAGCCTTATCCTCACGGGAACAGATCTTGAAGTTGGTCTTCAAATTGAAGTTCCTGCAAAGATTTACGACAAGGGAACATTAACTCTTCCCAGCAAAAAAATGTTTGAAATTGTACGTGAATCAGGATCAGACACTATCACCATACAAGAAACAAAAAACAGCTGGGTTATCATCTCCGCTGGGCACAGTACATATAATTTAGCTGGAATAGCCAGTAATGAATATCCTGAATTTCCTAAATACAAAGAAGATAATTTTATTTCTTTTGAAGCAGGAATTTTTACAGATCTCATTGATAAGGTTATTTTTTCAATCGCCAGTGAAGAGGAAAATGCTTATTCCCTGACCAATGTCCTTATTGAAGCAGAAAAACGAGATGAAATATCATATATTCGTATGATATCTTCAGATGGCCACCGTTTATCTATCATGGAAAAGGATATAGCCACCGATATTGATTTTTTACATCTGCAGGAAGAAACCCTTATTCCTAAAAAAGGCGTACAAGAATTAAAAAAATTCTGTGAAAATCGTGACAGTATAAATATATCTTTTGAAAAAAAACAACTGGTTATACGAGATACTGGAGCTATTATGGTTATTCGTCTTAAGAAAGGTGAATTTCCTCAATACAGTGCAATTGTGAATACTGTTCAACTGAAAAATAAAATACAGATCAAAAGAAATCCATTTCTTGATTCTTTAAAACGAATAAATCTCTTCACCGAAGATATCTTCCACACTATTCAACTGGAAATTGAAAATGGAAAGATGATTTTAACTTCACAAAATATTGACCTTGGAAATGCAAAAGATATACAAGATGTAAAATACGAGGGTGAACCACTCTGTTTAGGTTTTAATTGCCAATATTTTATAGATGCCCTTCAGGTTATGAGATGTGATACAGTAGATGCTTACATAAACTCGAATAACAGCCCCTGTTTATTAAAATCTGATGATGATAAAGGATTTATAGCTATTATTATGCCCATGCAGTTATAAGCTGTTTTTTTAAGATTTCATTAATTGACAAAATAGTAAAAGGTAAAATTTTGGATGAATTGCCTTTTCGCCCAATCTCTTCAACTTGTAAAAACTTTTAACAACATAAAAAACGGTGCAATGTATCCAAAAATTTAACACTAATTCAAAGCACGTTTACGATATCTGAACTACATATTTATTTTAACAATATCCAACTATTTCGATATTCAACAAAAATGTTAGTTTTTCTAAGGTACCCTGTACCATTATAAAATAAAAAGGAAAAAAGCGTGACTGAAGAAAATAAAGATTACGGTGCAGAACAGATTAAAGTTCTTGATGGTCTTGAAGCCGTACGGAAACGGCCTGCAATGTACATCGGTAATACAGCCGAAACAGGCCTTCATCATCTTATCTGGGAAGTTATTGACAACAGTATTGATGAAGCTTTAGCCGGACATTGTAAAAGAATCCATGTAATCATTAATGAAGATAATTCTGTCGAAATAAAAGATGATGGTCGTGGAATTCCGGTGGATATTCATCCCACCGAAAATATGTCAGCCCTTGAACTGGTAATGACCACCCTTCATGCCGGCGGTAAATTTGATCACTCCACATATAAGGTATCCGGTGGATTGCATGGTGTTGGTGTTTCTGTTGTCAATGCTTTATCTGTTGAAGCCATGGCAGAAATTAGAAGAAATGGAAAAATATATCGCCAGAAATACCATTGCGGTGACAGAGTTGGTGATTTGGAAGTTATTGGTACAAGTGAGAAAACAGGAACAACCATAACTTTTCTTCCTGATCCTCAAATATTTACAGAAACAACAGTATTTAATTATGAAACCATTCAAAATCGTTTACAGGAACTTGCTTTTTTAAATAAAAATATTCGTATTTATTTAAAAGATAAACGCAGTGGTGCAGAAAATAAATACCATGCAGACGGTGGCCTGGTATCCTATGTAGAATATTTAAACCGCAATCGAACTGCTGTTACTACTCCAGTTTTTGTATCTGGTGAAAAGGATATGGTGGTAGTGGAAATATGTTTTCAATATTTTGATGGATACTCTGAAAGACTTTTCTCTTTTGTGAATAATATTAATACCCGGGAAGGTGGAACCCACGTTTCCGGATTTCGAAGGTCACTTACCAAATGCATCAATCGTTATGCAAATGATGATAATATTCCTAAAAAAATGCAGAAAAAGATGGGTGGTGATGATGTTCGTGAAGGATTAACCTGTGTTATTTCTGTACATGTGCCCGATCCCCAGTTCGAAGGACAGACAAAAACAAAATTAGGTAACTCCGAGGTAACATCCATTGTTGACTCTATCTGTACTGAAAAACTTACTCAATTTCTTGAACAAAATCCACAGGAAGCAAAAAAAATATTGATGAAAGCCGTTGAAGCAGCCCGCGCCCGGGAAGCTGCCAAACGGGCAAGGGAACTTTCCAGAAAAAAAGGATCTACTTCCTTGTTAATGGCTGGAAAGCTAGCTGAATGTCAGGAAAAAGATCCGATAAAACGAGAAATATTTATAGTAGAGGGTGACTCTGCTGGTGGTTCTGCCAAACAGGGCCGTGACCGTTCGGTACAGGCTATTCTTCCCCTCCGCGGAAAAATTTTAAATGTTGAAAAAGCCCGTTTTGAAAAAGTGCTTGGTTCAGAAGAGATAAAACAGATTATAGCATCCCTTGGTTGTGGTATCGGAAGAGATGAATTTGATGTGAAAAAACTTCGTTATCACAAAATAATTATAATGACAGATGCTGATGTGGATGGCGCACATATCCGTACACTGTTATTAACATTTTTCTATCGCCAGATGTTACCTCTAGTTGAGGGAGGATACATTTACATAGGTCAACCACCTCTTTATCGTCTGGGTAAGGGAAAGAAGGAACAATATTTTTTGGAAGATGAGAATTTAAACAGTCATTTATTTAATGAAGCTGCTGTTAACTTTACGGTAAAAAGTGTAGATGACGATGAAATTTTTTTAGAAAAAGATAATTTTATTAGTATATTAAGAAAACTTTCTATCTACGATAGAGTTGTTTCCTATCTTAGCAGATTAAATATTTGGGAGGATATGCTTTACTTCTTATTATCTAATAATATTAAATCAGCAGATCAGTTTACAGAGGAACTATTTGTTCAAAATCTGGTTGATAAAATAGATAGCGATAAACATATAATAGGAAATATTCGTCCCTGTCGCTGGAGACCTAGCTGTTATGAAGTCGATGTTGCCATTAAAGGACAGGCTCATATCATGATAACTTTGGGTCCTCAGGTACCTCTCATCAACGAATACAGAACTGCTCTTGGTCTTTTTAAAGATATAAAATCACTACTTCGCTGTTCTTTTGTGGTTGTAAAAGATGGTATTGATAAGGAATTTCCAGCGGAAGACTGGTATGAAATGATTAAAATTGTTCGAAAAGAAACGTTAAAAGGTAGTCATTTACAACGCTACAAGGGTTTGGGTGAAATGAATCCGGAACAACTATGGGATACAACCATGAATCCGCAGAACAGGAGTTTACTACAGGTAACAATTAATGATGCGGAACAAGCTGATGATGTTTTTACCACACTAATGGGTGATAAAGTAGAACCTCGTCGAGAATTTATTCAGAACCATGCCCTTGAAGTAACTGATTTAGATATTTAAACATTTAGAATAAGACCTGAAAAATAAATATGTATGTCTGATTTAAATTCTTCAATATACAATAAAATATGATAAATATTAGTATTTTAGGATATTTGGAAAATATAATATGATAAAAGAAGAACAGGAAGAACAAGCAACAATATCCATTGAACGAGAACTCAAAAAATCTTATCTAGATTACGCTATGAGCGTTATCATAGGCAGGGCTTTGCCTGATGTCCGTGACGGTTTGAAACCGGTTCATCGGCGTGCACTTTTTGCCATGCGGGAACTTGGAGTTCATTTTAACAGACCTTACGTTAAATCAGCTCGTATTGTCGGTGATGTTATTGGTAAGTATCATCCCCATGGTGATACTGCAGCCTACGATACTATAGTTCGTATGGCGCAGGATTTTGCCATGCGTTATCCCCTGGTTGATGGTCAGGGTAACTTTGGATCCATGGATGGTGATTCACCTGCTGCCATGCGATATACTGAAGCACGAATGACCAGGATTGATCGTGAAATTATTACAGATCTTAATAAAGAAACGGTTGATTTTATACCAAATTACGATAATTCAATGACGGAACCCACTGTCATGCCAAGCAAGACACCAAATCTTCTGATTAATGGATCTTCGGGTATTGCTGTTGGTATGGCAACAAATATTCCTCCCCACAACCTTACAGAGGTTATGGATGGACTTATTGCTATGGTGGATAATGTAAATATTACCGTTCATGAACTTATTAACACTATAACAGGACCTGATTTTCCAACAGGTGCATTTATTTGTGGTCGTGCAGGTATTCGTGAAGCTTACGAAACCGGACGTGGCAGTGTCCTTATGCGTTCGCGTACTCATGTTGAGGATATTAAGGGTAGTACAAACAGGGAGGCTATTATTGTTACTGAAATTCCCTATCAGCAGAATAAAGCTACCCTCGTTATAAAAATAGCTCAACTGGTAAAAGATAAACGTATTCAGGGAATATCAGAAGTACGGGATGAGTCGGACAGACAAGGTTTACGTATTGTTATAGAATTAAAAAAAGATGAAATAGCAGATGTTATAATAAACCAACTTTACAAGCTCAGCCCTCTTCAGCGATCATTTGGTATTATTTTTCTGGCTATTGTAAATAATAAGCCTGAAGTATTGAATATAAAACAAATACTTGAGCATTTTATATTACATCGTAAGGTTGTTGTTTATCGCCGTACCGCCTTTGAGTTAAGGAAAGCCGAAGAAAAGGCTCATCTTCTGGAAGGGTTAAAAATTGCAATATCCAATCTTGATGCTGTGGTTGAGTTGATACGAGCCTCAAAAAATCCTACAGAAGCGAAAGCGGAGTTAATTAGCCGTTTCGACCTTTCTGATATTCAAGCTCAATCTATCCTTGATATGCGCTTACAACGTCTCACCGGTCTTGAGCGAGAAAAAATTATCAAAGATTATGAAGATATCATGATAGTTATAGCAAAACTTAAAGATATTCTTGGTGATGAAAAACTTGTTATGAAAATAATTCGTGACGAGTTTATAGAAATCAAGGAAACATACGGTGATGAGAGACGTACAGAAATAATAGATGCTGTGGATGAAATTCTTCCGGAAGATATGATAACCAAGGAAGATATGGCAGTAACGGTAACTCACACCGGTTATATTAAACGAAATCCAGTATCCATTTACCGTTCCCAGCGACGTGGTGGAAAAGGTGTAGTGGGGGTTAAAAACATTGAGGAGGATTTTGTTTCTAATCTTTATGTGGCATCTACCCATGATACCTTCCTCTTCTTTACCAATCTTGGGAAAGTTTTCTGGCGTAAGGTATATCAACTTCCCCTGGCTGGACGTACTGCTCGTGGAAAGGCTATTGTTAATCTTCTTGATCTTGCCGAAAATGAAAGGGTTATGGCTATTCTTCCTGTGGCTGATCTCGGTAAAGAAGAAAATAATGATACCATTCTTATGGTCACCCGTCTTGGCCGTGTTAAAAAAACAAGCCTTCATGAATTTGTTAAACCACTGAAACGTGGGAAGAAAGCACTGACTATAAATGAAAATGATGAAATTATTTCAGCCCATATTTTAAAAGGTGAAGATACTGTTTTTCTTCTTTCCAAAAGGGGTGCATCTATCCATTTTCATGAAGATAATGTGCGTTGTATGGGGCGTACAGCTGCTGGTGTTCGTGGTATTCGATTAAAAGAAGGAGATGTCGTTGTTGGATCTATTGTTATTAATTCCGATGAATCCATCCTTACAGTTACTGAAAATGGCTATGGAAAACGCAGTCCTGTTGCTGATTATCGTATTCAGAAACGTGGTGGTCTCGGTATTATTGCTATTAAATCAAGTGAACGTAATGGTCGCGTAGTCGGTGCCCTGCAGGTGAATAATGAGTCAGAAGTAATGCTTATAGCCGATTCCGGAAAAATGATTCGTATGCCCATGGGGAATGTGCGTGTTATTGGCCGTACCACTCAGGGTGTTGGATTGATTAATCTGGCCGGGAAAGAAAAGGTTGTGGCCATGGACATTGTAGCTTCAGAAGATAATTCAGAGGATGACGAAATCCAGGACGGAACTGAGGGAGAAACACAGAAAAGTAATGAGTAACGGTGATAAACAGGTAAACAAAGTTGCAGTTATAGGAGCTGGTTCCTGGGGAACGGCCATAGCAGGTCTTCTTTCTGAAAATGGTGTAAATACCGTACTTTGGGGGCACAATAAGGAACATCAGGATATCCTGAAAAAAGATCGGGAAAATAAAAAATATTTACCCGGTTTACCTTTTTCTCCAATACTTGTTATATCATCAGACCTTCGGGAGGCTGTAACTGATGCTGAAGTTATTTGTATGGTTGTTCCCTCCCATGGATATAGACTGGTTTTTGAACAACTGCTGCCCTATCTTGGCAATGAAGTGCTTATTGTTTCTGCTGTAAAAGGTATTGAAAATAATTCGCTTATGACTATGACTCAGGTTATGAGAGAAGTATTAGGCGAAAAATTAACTAAAAAAAAGGTTATTCTTTCTGTACTTTCAGGTCCTTCATTTGCTAAAGAAGTGGCACTTGGTCTGCCAACTCTAGTGACCATTGGTTGCAAAAAAATTAAAGATGCACAATTTCTTCAAAATGTTTTTGGTACTCGACGCTTCAGAGTCTATGCAGCCCAGGATATGATTGGTCTTGAAATAAGTGCGGCACTAAAAAATATTGTGGCAATAGCAACAGGTATCAGTGATGGTCTGGGGTATGGTTCAAACAGCCGTGCTGCCCTTATTACCAGGGGACTTGCTGAAATTACCCGTATGGGGGTTGCTATGGGAGCAGATCCTGCGACCTTTGCGGGGCTTTCTGGCCTTGGTGATCTTGTACTTACCTGTACTGGTGATCTCAGCCGAAACAGAACAGTGGGTTTAAAACTTGGTGAAGGAAAAAAACTTCCTCAAATCCTTGATGAAATGGAGATGGTGGCAGAAGGGGTTAAAACCACCAAATCAGTTCATGGCCTGATGAAAAACATGAACATTGATATGCCAATTCTTGATCAGATATATCAGATTTTATATAAAAATAAAGATTGCAAAACCGCTGTCAGTGATCTTTTAACCCGTAAATTGAAAATAGAGTAGTAGTTAGCAATAGTGTTCGGTTAAAAAATTGAAAGTTCTTAAGAGGACATTAAGTTTGGTTCTATCTGACCTACAATTAGTAATTGATTAGTCCTGTACTGGCAGAATTAAATTGAAAAATCCTATCATATTAAAATAAATGAAAAATCCTGCAGATGAAGGACTTCGGTTTTTATCCTATTTAACCCTGTTTCTTCTTGCAGCTTCACTCTATATTTTTTCATCCTACCTGCGCTATATTCTTGTAGCTGCAGTTTTAGCACTCTCTACCAGTCATGGATATATAGCCCTTGAAAAATTTTTCCAAGGATCAAGACTACCTGGTTTAATACAAAAACAGAGTTCTTTTTTAAGCAGCACCCTCCTCACCATCTTATTTCTCTGTATGATCTTTGCGCCGCTTGTCTATTTTATTTCAGAAACTTACACCCAGATGTCCGCTGTGGACATCGATCATATAAAAGCAGTGACCATGGAGATGGTGAATAAAATAGTGGCTTTCTCAGATTATGTACCAGTTCTTCATAATTTTCTTGAAAAACTCAAAGCAGAAGGATTTTTTTTACTAAAAAGTGTGTCTATGGACGCCATTTATAAAACCATAAATGGCGTTGTCTCCGGGGCAGGAGGCTTGATTGTGCAGATAACATGGATAATGATATTCTATTTCCTTTTTAATATGAACGGCAGAAAGATACTTGCCTTTACGGCCAGAGTAATGCCAACTAGTTTTGAACATGAAAAATACCTTTATCGTGAATGCACAGGAACAGTGGCTGTGGTTTTTTACGGAACCTTGTTTAATATGCTGGCACAGGGAGTAGCCTTCGGCATACTGATGCTGTTTATAGGTGGTTATGATGCATTTTATCTTGCTGTTCTCGCAGGGTTTTGTTCTGTTATTCCGCTTATTGGGGCAGCACTCGTCTATATTCCAGTTGTGGCTCTTGAACTGTTTGCTGGAAACTACTTAAACGTGGCAATAATCCTGGTTGTGGTTTGGGGAGTAATGGGATTTTTTATAGATAATATCCTGCGTATTATCTTTATCGGTTATTTAAAAAAGATATTTGGTTTTGAATACACCATGAATGAAATTCTTATTTTACTCTCCATACTTGCTGGAATAGCCAGTTTCGGGTTCTGGGGTCTGGTTATTGGTCCATCCGTTATTGCTCTTACTCTTGCTGCTACAAATCTCTATATTTCCGAAATATCCCATTCAGGTTTTTCTGATAAACCTTCATAAATCCTCCTTCAAACTCAAATGGATTTAAAAATGAAAACATATATCGGCTCCCCGCTGTTTCAAGCGGGTAACACAAAGTTGAATTTTCCACCAATAAGAAAGGTCATGGCGATTAAATTCTTGTTTGTTCTGTAACTTATTGTTCTGGCTTTTGCTGTTTGAATTATATTGTTGAGTCCTTTGAGGATTATTATTTGATTATGAAAAAAAGTTTATCTAAATGGAATCAAGAGCAAAAAATGGTTGGTGTTAGTATTTTTGGCAGGTTTCAGGAACAACGAGAAAAAAATAGTGGTTGGTAAGTGTGATTTAAGGGTGGCTCAGTTCAAGTTAGTGTTGAATTTTTGTAGAAACCTCAGAGGGTATCCTCAATCAATTAATAGAAGAAAAATGGGATTTAAAGATCGAGTTTCCTTGTAATTATGGATGATAGCTCAAAACGTGCTATTACCGTAAGACAAAAAAAGAGGGAGATAATTTTTTGACCGGACAATACTCACAGTGAGCATTGTTTAGACATAAAAAAACAGGTAGTTAGGATTATTCTAACTACCTGTTTTTACTGTTGGCGTCCCCAGTCGGATTTGAACCGGCGTTGCTGGGATGAAAACCCAGTGTCCTGGACCTGGCTAGACGATGGGGACAAAAAACGATGTTTCAAGCTGGTGGGTCGTGCGCGGCTCGAACGCGCGACTCTCTGATTAAAAGTCAGATACTCTACCAGCTGAGTTAACGACCCATGAAGCAAGCCTTTATACAAATTCATTAATGATGTGTCAATGAAAAAAAGATAACGAAGCGAAAATAGCATAAATAAATTCCTTTAGTCAAGGGAAAATCTGCCTGATAAAGTCATGTATGAGAGGTTGTGATTGTTGATGGCGTCGTAAAAACTCTTCATCTTCTTCACTGCTTTATGGCCTACTTAACTAGTGCCTGTCCATAAATGGCCCCTTTCCTCTAACTCTTCGTTGCTGCGGAAATTTTATCCTCGGAATATCACATATATGCCTGCGGTAAAATTTTACTTTTACGAGTGCATCATTGTTCATATTACAACATACGTAATGTTTTGTTATTCAATCATATTTATGGTTTGGGTAGAATTGATGTGACCGTCAGCATGGAATAAGGTATGATATTCGCAGCCAATAAAGGAGTTTATTCAGGAGTTGAAAAATGGGATTTATTAAGGGTACAGCAGGGTTTGTCCGCTTCAGTGTTGAGGGGAATCTCCCGGAAAATATATGGGATTTTATTGCTGACAGGATTACAACATTTTCTTTCAGGGATATAGATGATACTTATGAAGAAGATTCGTTGGGGTGGGTTTCCGTTACCAACATGTTTGACACCGAGTTTGATTTTGCGTCATACGCTGCCGGAAATTACGTAACACTCTTAATGCGTCTGGATGAAAGAAAGATCTCATCTGTAATTGTGAAAAAATTTGTGGCAAAGGAAGAAGAACGAATAAAAAAAGAAAAAGAAATTCCCAAAATACCGAGATCGATGCGGGTGGAAATAAAAGAGCGTATAGAGAGTGAATTGATGCGAAAAGCTCCCCCTATGCCCTCTGTATTTGATTTGTGCTGGAACCTGGAGAATTCAACGCTTATTTTTTTCTCGACTAACAAAAAAGCACAGGCACTGCTTGAGGATCTGTTTAAGGAGACTTTCGGGTTAAATATAATGCAGCAGATTCCCTATTTATGTGGTGAACATTTGCTGGATGAGAACGAAATGGATAAACTGGTAAAAATAACCCCGGATTTCTTTGTTTAGGAGCAGTTATAATGGATTTAGTTGATCTTATAGCGGAAAAACGATTTCTGGGGCAGGAGTTTCTCACCTGGCTCTGGTGGAAAAGTGAAGAGCGTGGTGGAGTGGTTGCATTGCCAGGTGAAGGCGATATTGTGGTGGTTTTTGAAAAACATATGCTGTTGGAGTATGGTGAGGGAGAATTCAATGAAAAATTGATCTGTCGCGGCCTGCAGACAGAGCTGCAAGAGGCACGGACGGGACTGGTTATGGGTAAAAAGCTGGAACAAGCACGAATCCAGCTGGTATACAATGATTATGAGTGGAACTTCACCATGGCGGCAGCACTTATGGAGTTTAGAAACGTAAAACTGCCCAAAACAGCAGGTTCCGAGAACCCTGATGATCCCGAAGAACGTGAAGGTGTGGTGCTGGAAAGGATTTTTTTGTTTGAAGAGTTGATTCGGATCGTGCTGGAGTTGTACCGGGTATTTTTAAAATTGCGTGTGAGTGATGAATGGCGTAGTGAATTGTTAAAGATGCGAGAGTGGGTGGCCTTGGCTGGAAAAAACGTATAAAGACTCTTCAATGATGGTTTCGCAGGAACCTAACCCAACAAGTGGAAGCGTAAAAAATAGAATTACAGATAAAACATTTAACAATAGAAACGATTATGGAGTTTGAAACAGTTATCGGGCTTGAAATTCATGCCCAGCTTAAAACAAAATCAAAAATATTTTGCGGTTGTTCAACAGAATTTGGAGCACCTCCCAATACTCATACTTGTCAGGTGTGTCTTGGAATGCCTGGTGTATTGCCGGTTCTGAATAAGAAAGTTGTAGAGTATTCCATTAAAATGGGTCTGGCAACCGGTTCAACCATCAATAAATTCAATCAGTTTGCCCGTAAAAACTATTTCTATCCTGATCTTCCCAAAGGATATCAGACATCGCAGTTCGACCTGCCCATAGTGGAATTTGGTGAGGTGGAAATCGAGGTGGGTGGGGAAAAAAAGGTGATCGGTATCACCCGTATGCATATGGAAGAAGATGCAGGGAAGTTGATCCATGATGATCGTGAATCTGTTTCTTATGTGGATCTCAATCGTACGGGAACCCCACTGCTGGAAATCGTTTCCGAGCCGGATATGCGTTCTCCTGATGAGGCCTATGCTTATCTTAAAAAGTTGCATGCCATCTTGCGTTATCTTGATATTTGTGATGGGAATATGCAGGAGGGAAGTTTTCGCTGTGATGCCAATATCTCCCTTAGACCCGTGGGGCAAGAGGAGTTAGGAACACGGACAGAGTTGAAAAATATGAACTCCTTTAAGAATGTGCAGGCAGCACTCGAGTATGAGGTGCGTCGTCAGCGCGATCTTCTTCTTGACGGGGAAAAAATAGTACAGGAAACTCTTCTCTGGGATCCCGATTGTAACCGAACCGCTTCCATGCGTGGAAAGGAAGAGGCACATGATTATCGTTATTTCCCCTGCCCTGACCTGGTACCAGTGGTTATAGATGATGAATGGATTGAAGCAATCAGAAAAACATTGCCAGAGCTTCCTGATGATAGAAAAAATAGATTTATAGATGAATATCAACTACCTGACTATGATGCTGCCATTCTTACCGGGTCTCGCGATCTTGCCGATTACTTTGAAGTGGCGGTAAAGTACGGAGCCAGGGCAAAAATGGTTTCCAACTGGATGATGACCGAATTTCTGCGGGAGTTGAAGGGAGAGGAGTTAACGAACTGCAAGGTTCAGGCAACGCAGTTTGGTGCTCTTTTAGTAATGGTTGAGAATGGAACCATCTCTGGAAAAATAGCAAAAACTGTTTTTCCAGAAATGATGCTATCCGGTAAAGATCCCGATGTTGTGGTGAAGGAAAAAAATCTGATCCAAGTATCAGATCAGGGGGAACTCCTTGTCATGGTTAAGGAAATAATCGCAGATAATCCCGGGCAGGTTGCTGATTTCAGAGCTGGTAAAACTAAGCTTATGGGATATTTCGTTGGCCAGTTGATGCAGAAAACCAAAGGTAAGGCAAATCCGAAGATTGCCAATGAGTTGTTTGCTAAAGAGTTTACTTGATAGGATGGGTATGTTCATTATAATATGTTCTATAGGATCTACACAGTAAACCCACCCGAGGGGTGATAAGTCAAAAAAGTTTAGATGGATAAAAAAGAATGGCAGAAGAAAGGCGAAGGACACAGGCAGCGCCTTCGAAATCGCTTCATAACCAGGGGTCTTGATGGGTTTACAGATCCTGAAATCCTCGAATTACTCCTCTCTTTCGGTACCCCGAGAAGGGATACCAAAGAACCTGCTAAAGCGGCACTTAAACAGTTAGGCTCTCTTGTCGCCGTTCTCGAAGAGCCGCTTTCCGAATTGCAGCAAATTAAAGGGATAGGTCCCAAGAATGGATTTGCCATCCATTTTATCCAAGCTGTGGCCAGACGATACTTACGGGAGCGTTTAGAGGGAAAAAGGTATCTTCATTCCTCGGAAGAAGTTCGTGATTATCTTATTCACATCATGCGGGGATTGAAAAAAGAGATATTTACCGTCATTTATCTTGATTCTTCCCATGCAATTCTTGACTCTGAAACGGTGGCGGAAGGTACAATTAACGTAAACACCGTATATCCCCGGGAGTTGGTCAAACAGGCATTGCATAAAAATGCAGCGGCTATGGTCATTGCCCACAATCACCCCTCCGGTTCCATTGAACCTTCTTCCCTTGATATGCAACTGACGCGAACCATTTCTCTTTTAGGCAGCATGATGCAGATTCAACTGCTCGATCATATAATTATTGGCAATGGCAGCTATTCTTTTGCTGACCATGGACTGATGACAAAGATCAGAGAGCAATGCCGAGAGACCATGGAATCATTGCATGGGTTCTAAGTGAGTACCTCCCTCTATATTCATATTCCCTTCTGTGTATCCAAATGCAGTTACTGTTCGTTTAACTCCTATGCGGGGCTTGCGCATTTGCAGGAACGCTATGTAAAAGCTCTTGGTCTGGAATGTGAACAAACAATACGAAAGGTATCCCATTTACAAACCATATTCCTGGGTGGAGGAACACCCACTTGTTTACAACCAGACCAACTGGCTACCCTTTTTTCCTCTATTTTCACTCTGTTCGAAATAGACAAGGATACAGAAGTATCAATTGAAGTAAATCCTGGTACCATAGACAGGGAGAAACTGGATCTTCTTCTCGCTTGTGGCGTGAACAGGATTTCCATTGGAGTGCAATCTTTTATCGACCGGGAACTGAGAGCAGTTGGGCGCATTCACTCGGCTCAAGAGGCAGAAAATTCCATAAAAATGGCGAAGGCTGCGGGGTTTAAGAATGTGAGTATTGATATGATGTATGGCTTGCCGAAGCAGACGCCGGAAAGCTGGAAGAAAAATCTGGAAATAACTTTTTCTCTGCAGGTGCAGCACCTCTCCCTCTATCAGTTAACAGTGGAAGAAACAACCCCAATGGAAAGAATGATACGTGAGGGAACACTTCAACTTCCCGATGATGATGCCATTGCTGATATGGACGCTCTCACCACATCGTTAACAGCTGAAAATAGTTTTTTCCAGTACGAAATATCTAACTATGCCCAGGATACATTTCAGTGTCGTCATAATATAAACTATTGGGAAAATAATGACTATTATGGGATTGGTGCAGGGGCTGTTGGATATTTGCAGGGAAGTAGAGTGAAAAATATTGTCAGTCCTGAAGATTATTGTACACTCCTTGAGTTCGGACAGTCAGTATTACTGGAGACAGAGTGCCTGTCCCGTGCAGCTTCTTTTCGTGAGTCCATAATTATGGGTTTACGAATGAACAGGGGGGTTTCTATAAAAAAGATGCAGGATCGATATGGCCTGAATATAGAACAGTTTTATGGAAAAACAGGAAAGCGTCTACAGGCACAGGGGTTCCTTGAGTACAACAAAGAGAATATGCGCCTCACAGCACTTGGTAGAACTTTTGCCAACATGGTAATGGCTGAGTTGGTGTAATGTTTCTAAGTAAATCCTCCTTTGTTTTCAACTCGTAAAAAGTAAAATTGTGGATGGCTAAATAGGTGAAGAGTTTTTTCGATGCCATCAATATTTATTAGGAGTCATAATGTATTTGCCAGCACTTGCAAAAGATCTGTATAGATCGCAGAAAGATGTTGAAAAGATTACCAAGACACTTGAAAAGACGACATCTGTAATGGAACAAGAACGTTTAAAAGAGGAGTTACGCCAGGCAAGTGCAGAACTCAACCAATTAAAAAGAATAATGGAAGGCAGAAAGGAACATTCAAGAGCCTCCCTTAATAAGATAAGATCACTTTATTAATATCTCTGAATTTAGGTTAGAGTCTGTAAATCATTCTGTGTAACTACCATTTTTACGTTAGGGAAAAATTAATACAATATGCATACAGGTGCTTAGGAATTTCTGGCGTTTCGTAGTGCCTGAAGTGATGTCGCACCCTTGGCGGTGTATTGCTTCAGTCGGAATTGGAATTTCTCCCTGGTTTAAAAGTTT
>Ga0256826_1000444_pt1 | contig 25048 bp, 23 predicted proteins | sample CV79metaG_FD_185975 | JGI IMG/M metagenome (GOLD analysis project Ga0256826, IMG submission 185975) | Hydrothermal vent microbial communities from East Pacific Rise, Pacific Ocean - CV79 | ecosystem: Environmental > Aquatic > Marine > Hydrothermal vents | place: Pacific Ocean: East Pacific Rise...
TTAAGAAAAAAATAAATAAAACAACATCCGGACAACAATATGTCCTGGAGGATGATATTCAACATCCAGATGAAGAAACGTTATTAATTTCAAGAACAAGAACAATATATACTCCGAATTCATATACTGAAAATAGATTCAAACAATCAAATATGATTAAAACTAGACCGAAAGGTTGGTTAATAATGGATACCTGGAATAATAAAACATTCCCTATGGATATTATGAGTATAGACACTATGAAATTTAATTCAGAAAAGATAAATCGATGGTTCCATCAGAAATATGGTGGGTCCCCTAGAGATCTGTTTATGCCTTGGCATTGGATGGTTGAAATGGTTAATGGTAAACCCCATGTAATTCAAACAAGACCTCCGATGTATAAAAGTAATATACCAGGATTTACTAACCATTTTACTATTATGTTAATTGGTGATGGTAATCAAGATATATATCCAGGGGAATTATATAAACAGATAGCTCATAGTATAATTAACCCGTGGAAGTTTATACCAGGAGTTAGAATGCCTAACTCAAAAGAGAACTTCCATTTTCAAATTGGTGATAATTTTAATAAAGACTATTTATTTAAAGAAATAATGTAGTGCTCTACTTGAGCACTTTAAAAAAAGGAAAATTAATGGCAAGAGCAAACACAATACCAAAACTAAGTGATATTACAACGGTCGAACTAGAAAATAATCCAGTTCAAACGGACTTTGAATTAATGACAACCAAGAATAATTATAATCAGGAAATGGATACAGTAAAAAAAGATATTAAATCAAAGATTAAAGAATTAGAAAAAAAGATTTCTAACCATGATTTGAAAGTTGGGATGATGGATAGAATTATTGCCGAAACTTCTAGAGAACTAGATTCCCTCCAAGCGAATGAATTTACAAGACGAGGACAAAAACAAACAATTCTTATTAAACAATTGGAAGCTATTTCGATAATACATGACACTATTATAAAATATCAGGATATGGTTCAAAAGTATCATAAAATTATACTAGATATTGAAAATAATAAATTAAATGGCTTCGTTAAATTAGAAGGACTTAAGGTTGAGGAGAAGGTAGCGGATGAAGGAATTTCTGGACTATTAGTTGAACTCCAGAAAACATTTCGAGCGAATGAATCAGGTGAGACAAAAGCCCCACTCTTAGCGGATATCGAACAAGAACTCAGTATGGAAGATTATTAAAACAAAGAGTGAAGCCAAAAAAAGGAATATTATGGGAATTGTTAAAAATAGCGGTACCGAATTTATATATGAATCGAGTGCTATTGTGAAAGCGCTGTACAATGATAACCGGAAATTTACAACATTTAAAGATAGACAAACATATATTAACGAAGACGGGGACCTATTTTTCCAAAATACTAAGAAATATATGGGAACGTTGAAGAAATCAAACACTAGAAGGGATTACACACTATGACTACAAATGAACTATTAAAATTGGAATTCAATAAACATTGGACATCCTTAAAAGATAGGGACGATACTATCTTCGAAAATATAAATATTGCCCTTGATCCAGAGGCCAGAATATTCGAGATGTTAGAAAATAAAAATGCAACTTATATGGAGATTGTTCAAGAAAATAGTCTATATGAAAAAAAGAGAATAATTGAATCTTATTTTTATGAGAATATAGTTGGGGATTTATATGAAGAAACCATAGCTGGTCTTAAATCTCAGGACCTATTGCAGGAAACCTTGGATAGTTTTGAGAAAAACTACAAATTAGAAACAACAGCTAGATTAATTCTAGAGAGAGGTGTTTTCTCAAAGTTTAGTAAAAAAAAAGAGAGGGATATTTTAGTTGAATCTGTAATTGAGCAGGGTTTTTACCCAGCAACCTTTTATGAAAAACATAGAGAATTAATTAATAGTCAAACCTTGGAAGAATCTTGGTTTGCTCCTCAGATTCAATGGGCTGGGGACACTATTCGGGATATAGCTCGGGTTCTTAAAAATACTAGATTATTTTTGGTGTATCTTCTTGTAACACCGGTTGCTTCTATAATGGCGGTCCCATCTATGGTTGGATCAAAGATTACCGGATCTCAAAATATGCAGAACCCATCTCTGAGAAAATTCTATAGTTTTATGGATGATTTAATGCCAACCAATATAATTTTTAAATTCCTGAATAAAGACTTATATGATATTGCTCATTATCTAAAGAAAGTTAATAATATTGAAGACGAACATCTTCAAGAAGTCCTCCGAGAGATGAAAACGGACCCAAATAAAACCATCAATAAATGTTGGACTAAGAACAAATACCAAATAACAGCATCTAACCCAGATCACCCAAAAATGTTAGAAAGAATGATTCATTTCCTTTCTGGTAAAGGGTTATCAAATATGCTCAGAGATCCAAAACTTCAGAATGAAACCCAAATAGCCCTTGCTATTAAATCTGACGCAAGTGATCCAGCTTACCAAAGAATGTTCTATGATTTTAGGGTATGTTTGTATGAGAAGATTTTTGAAAATATAATTGGTTATTCAAAAGCTATTTATTCAATGGATGATGCTAGTTATGAAATAATTAGATCAGCAAATGATGCTCACAATAATAAGAATTTTAAAGCATTCTTTGATTTGAGACCAACTCAGGATAATGAAGAAGCTATGTTTAAAATTATGCGAGCATTGGTTGCTATCGACGCCATCGGTGAAACTCTTGATAAGAGGAAAGCAGAACTATCTGCAGATAAATTCATTGATAAGTTTACTACCTTTCTTCGCCAAAATATTAAACTAGTTTACCAAGAATTGAATGATATGGCTAATCAACGTAAATATAATGAAGATCGATATAATGATGACAATCCGGATGAAGAAGAGAAATCTAAATTAATTCAGCAGGAACGATTCAATGCTAAAAAATCTATTTTTGATATAGACTAAAAATTAAGAGATAAAAGGATAACCATGTCAGTAAGTAGAAAAATAGATAAATTGCTCCAAGAGGGAGCTATTGATTATATTAGGAATAATAAAGGTAAGATCGCGGGTGGTCTTGGAGCATTGGGTGCAGCAGGTGCCGGAGCATATATGCTTCAACAAGGACATGAGGTCCAGGGGGAAGTTCATGGACCAAATAGTAGTGAATATCATAAATTAGATGGTCAAGCCACTAATATAAATGAAAGATATGAAAATGATGCAAACGATTTTAATAAAAAATTAAGCAAAATCTCAACAAAATATGGTGAAAATTTATATAATTTTGAACATCCGAAACATAAACCAAGCTTGGATAGTTTGGTTAAACAATATGCTGATATAAAAGAACCATATCAAACTATGGAAGACACTATCGATGAACGGGACGCATATGATGATTCCCTTGAAAAATTATATACATATAAAATGGGGCAGACCCAAGAAACACAAAGTCGTCTTTCGGATGAGTACGCATCTATAAAAGATTCGGATAAACCTGCAGATTTAATTAGGAAAAGGGAGATTGCTGAAAAACTCACCAATCTTAAAGTTAAACTCCCTTCAGAGTATGGGCAATCAGGATATTCAGAGAGCCTAACCAAAAGAATACTTAATTGGGATGGTCCTGAACATAGGGAAGAAGTAGAAAAACAACTAGAAAAACAACAGAAAATTCAGAATCAGATAGATAAACAATTTGGTGGAAGAAAGGCGGACGAATTTATACAAAATAATAATAGTATTGATGATAACCGAGAGAGTATTATTAAGAACTATGGAGAGAAATTAAGATTAAATAATTTGAAAACATTAGGCGATTATAGAAACGCCAAATAAAAAGGATAAATAATGGTACAACAATCAATGGTTATGCGATCAATGCAAGCCAAAAGAAACGCAGCTTTGGGTGCAATCGCTGTCTCGATCGCAAAACAGAAAAATGATGTCCTATACAATAAATTGGTAAAATATAGAAAGTTGTGGAAAGATTCCAAAAATCAAATTACTCAGAAGTACTCTAGCCTAGCAATGCAAAAATGGGCAGCCAACCAATCTAAGCATAAATAATTAAATAAAAGGACAAAAATGTCATTAGCCTCAAGATTTAATCCAAAAGAGGCCAGAAAAAATCAGGAGCATCCTTTAAAGGATGCTCCTGATAATCCTGCCTCAATAATTAAACAACTAGAAGAAGAATATAAATACAAACCAAAAGATAGTGTTCCAAAAGAATCTGTTCCGTTGAAGCACAAAGATGGTAATGTCTCCAACGAACACAAACTTATCAAATTCAATGATTTTATAGATATGGGATTAATGTGTGAAGAGAGATTATCGAATAAAACTTATGATATTAAATCAAAAGCGGTCCATAAAATACGTCAAAAATATATCAACGAGTTATTATTAATATATTCCGATATTGAACCCATTAGGACTAATATTAAAATAGATGATATTCCGGTAGTGATTGAAATGTATATATATAACTCAAAAATTATACTTCCTGAAGAATTAAAACACATGTCTGGTTTTATTCGGGAATATCTAAATGAAGATAAGATATATATCTTATATGATACCGGAGAAATCCTTTCCCAAAAATCAAAATATTGTTCTTTTTGGACAAGAAATCGAATAGAATATTGGTTAAAGTGGAACACATATCAAGGAACCACACCGGATATCTTATATCCAAACGCTTGTTTAAAATGCAATTCTTTGTGCCAATTCCGACAAAAGCAACAAAAAGATAGTTTAATTTAGTTTAAAAAAGGAAAAATATGAAAAAATTATCATTGGGAAGTTTTCCACTGACAGAGATACGGTCATCTGATAGAAAGTGCTTAGATCGATATATGATTAAAACCTTCTCAGATAATATCTCTATATCGGATGCTGTCCGTAACCTATCAGCTACTAAGAATATGATGTATATTACACCAGATTCATTAATGTCGAATTGGTTACAAGGAGAGAGCAAGGATAAAGATAGAAACCACCGGAATGATCGTACGGGAAATTCGGAATACCAAGATATTTTAAAAAGGGCATTCTATATCATCAAAGAGTTCTATAAAAGAATAAAGGGAGCGCCTTTCTATAAAAATTATATATTTTATCCAATTTATATTGAAAATGTTGAAAAGATAACAACAACGATAGATCAAAAAAGTGTCCATCTTGATTATAGTTTTTTGATAATCAGTAATGATTTAACCAAAGGATTGAAGGTTGATGAAATCAAATATGATGAGAACGCGTCTTTGAACTTTCTATTTCTATTTGTGGAGTTTTTTAGTAGCGATTCCTTCGGAGGAAGTATCCACGATTTTAATCAGGAAAAGTACGAGTATCTTGTAAAAATGTACCAATTTATTGAAAACTCAGGAAAAGAACCAATATCAATGGTCCTCGATTTATATAAATTATTTGGAATGATTAAAAAATCGATGGACATTGGTACTCGTAGAATAGATATAGCATCGACTTTGGATAGTTTTGATGATTCTATTCTGAAAAAGTACAAGGGTATGCTGAATAATAAATTATTTAGTTTATCGAGAACCTTATCAAGATCAACGACCCCAGCAACCAAAATGCAATATGCTGATGCATTTATTGAATTAATGAACGCCATCTTTAAATCAGAAGGACTCAGTGGGTTATATAATGGAGTAGATTCATCTGCTGAAAGAAATGAAAGACTTCAATATGTTTACAGATCAAATAAATACCACGAGATTCTAAATCTAGCTAAGGAATTGGTCCAATATAATAAGCTGGATTGCAAGGATGTCCTGAATGATGATTCGATGCAATTTGATTTTAAAATAGAGCGGGGAGAGTATACTGTTGAAACCCAAAGACATGTTCTAGCCCAACAATACCAAATGTTCTTTAAAAGTTATGTTGAAAGTATTAAGAAATATATTGAAAGTATTGTCGGTACAATTATAGAAGAGTTAAATATTACATCTAAACTCAAGTCGGCTACTAAAAGAAAAATGAATAAAACCATCAAAGAAGTCAAAGCATACGAAGATAAGATTGATACTCAACGGGTCAATATATCAAGACTAAATGACCACATTAAAATAAATACAGATCATTTGGCTCTAGCAACCAATCCGGCAGATAAGACAATATATCAGAATGCTATAAATTCCATAACTATTCAAATTAAACAACATCAAGCTCTAATTGATGGGTACAATAATGAGATTAAAACATTGGAAATATTGAATAATCAATTCAAGGATTATAACCAATCAATAGATTCCGATGCGTTAACTGTAGCAAAAGATGTCCAGAAGGATATTACCGCAAGCATTATTTCCAGTCTAGCAAACGATTTGACATTTGTATATGACGACGGCAAGAGCTTCTTTGGGGATGATTTAATCGCTACCGGATTCGTAGAATTCGTTGAGGATCCGGCTACTGATATAACCGAACTAAATAATTTCAAAAAAATAGTATCAACTGCTGGAAGTATTCCCCAAACAAGGACCATTAATAATAATAAAGTAGATAATCCAAAATTCCATACGGCCCAATTATTAAGCGGATTAATGGATACATTTGGAATAATGGCAGATGATACGATAACAGCTATCGAAGATAATTTTAGAATATCTGTCCAGAGAGTACTTAATGAAAAAATACCAAATGGTAGAAGTTCAGGAAATGCTGGGAACGAATACATCTCTGATATATTAAACTCCCTATTTGTGACCTCATCTAGTTCCGGTGGTTTATTCGCTTCGGTAAATAAACCAGGGTTTCGAGATAAGCTGATGTATGATGTATACGCGGATAGATTTATATCTGGAATTTTACTCAAATTTAAAAATTATCTGCGATTACATAAGACCACTAAAAAAATAGAACATAATGCGGACGTTTCTAGACTGCACCCATTACTTGCTAAACTAATAAAGAATGGGAATAAATGTCAATATTTTAAATCTTTTGTAATCAATTATGAAACTTGCGATATGTTGTACAATACTAAATTTATTCTGGATACTCAGAAATTTTTAACAGGGGTAACCAATACTCCACCAACTAGAGTAAATAACCCAATGAATAAACTTCAAACGGTACTTCATGATTACCTCGGACTAAAAAATAATCCAGTATGGGTTATTTCGAAACAGAATGTTTATCTAAGCATGCCTGATGATTTATCTTTAACCAATAGTAGTATATTAAGTACTATTCCTAAAACTGAGCTCATGGATGTATGTAAGATTAAAGCAAGTGATTATTGGAATGAGAATATGATGGGCAAAGTAACTGAAATTGGTAATAAGAAATTAAGTGAAGCTCGTAAAAAAGTAGAAGCTAAAAACAAAGAAATTTCTGATCTCAAGAAAGAGATAAATAATCTCAGTTCCAAAGATAAAGATAGGCAGATTAATCTTAATAAAAAGATGGACAAATATCAGAAGCAGAAAGACGATCTAGAAGAAAAAGTAAATAAAGTAAAAATTGAAAGTAAAGATATCAAACCAAATGCTTTCTTATTTGCAGATGACGATGTCGATCCAGAAAATACTGAGTTATTTACTCAAGGCGAAAAGGCGGATCTTGCTCGAGCTAGAGAAAAGACAAAAGAGGATCTACTTAGATTAAAACCATCAGAGGATGATCTTATTGATCTTCAGAAACAACAGGATTATTTGGACAAGAAGACATTTGCAGATGACTTGGAAGACACATCTGAACCGGAACCTGAACCCGAAACAGAGATTGAAAAATTAATAAGAGAACGGGATGAGGCGATAGCTAGAGCTAGATAAACAAAGCTACTATAATATATTAAATGAATTTTAAATACAATACCCACCAGGAGAATATTATGATGAAAGAAAACTTGATCTTTGAGATCCAACGTAAGATAAAAGAAAATGGAGGAGGTGTTCAATCAACCAGAACATCTCTTGAGGAAAGTATGATCTTAAATGAAGAGTACAAAATAACTCCAAAGAAAGAGGCTGAACCCATTCTAGAGTCAAGTTTTAATGCATCTATCCATTTAATGACAGAAAAATCAAAAAAGAAAATAGAAACCAAAAAAGTATTAGTAACAGAAGCTTTTAGTTTACCAAAGGTTAGTAAAAAGCTTCAAAAAGATATTATGTATTTCAATTATCTAGCTGAAAACTTTGTGCCTGAAGCATTTAAAACCCAATATACTACCCTTCTTGAAAGTATATTTAATGATACTGTCTCAATATATCAGGAATGTGATGTAACCCCTAGATTTTTCTCACAGTCCGTTGATACTATTGAATTATCAGAAGCCCAAATAGTCGATTTATATAAGGTTGGGTTAAATAAATCAATAGAATCAAAATATACAAGACCGATGTTGGATGGAACTATTTCTGAATTATACGAGAGCCAGATTAAAGATGTTACTCGTAAATTAATTCAGGAAGGCTCTGAATTAGAGATGCAATCTGTTAAGACTTATCTCCCATTCGAAGAGACAATCTATCAATTCAATAAAAGTATTCTTATCCCAGAAATTGCTCAGAAACCAATAGATCTATTCTTGGAATCAATGACACCAGAATATAAAGAATTTATTCAGGAATCTCCTGAACTAATTTTAGCAGACTTGAATAAAAAGATTAGGTTATTGACTTCAATGATTTCACCAGAGATGTTCAATAAAGCTGTAGATGTTGAAGGAATAGATGCTCCAAAACTAGCGGGTATTAGTATATCCGTTGATAAGAATTTCGATGATTCTCAAGATGAATTTTGTCCAGATACTATCCCAGAAATGGATCCTGAGGTTGAAGAGGAAATGCAGGATGAAGAAGAAGCCCAAGAATTAGAAGATGCTGGTGAGGATATACCGGAAGAAAATCTATCTGGAAGCGATAATCCAGAAGAGCTTGATATGTTGCCATCTGAATCACAACCAAACGAAGTGAATACATTTACTAATGATTCAGATGTTAGGTTATCTGGTGGGAATCAGGGTGGAACCCTACCAAAAGAAGATGCTATCCTCCCAGGTGGAGCTCAGGAAGATACAGAAATAGAAGATACTCTTGAAACATCACCGGAGGATGAGATAGATATGGATAGTATGGAAGATGATGATTTAGATGAAAAGGCTCTTCTAGAAACAATAAAGTAAAGGAGACGAAGTGGCAAAGTTAACAGACGTCCAACGTAAGAAGCTACCTCCGGAACTCCAATTAATTTTAGAGCGATTCCATCATGAACCTAGATTATTGATGCAAATGAAACATATGCTAAGTGGGGCTAGCCAAAAGGTAGCCCAGCATGCATTGAATCATAAAACATTTTGTGACCGATTTTTGATTCCAAACGCATTAGCTAATGAGCTCCTAAAATTATATGGTATTTCAGAAAAAGAAATGAAACACCATATGGAAAAAATAGGGTTCGCTATAAATCAAATGTATACTCACCAATATTATCAGACATTATGTTTATCCTATCTAGTGGGACTTGAATTCGATGATCATAATATTACAAAGTTATCAATGTTTTTAATAGCTATCAGAATATGGAATGGTCGTAAAATGAAGGCATTCCCTAGATTTTGTGATCCGGATGTTGCAAAATATGTTACTAATTATGAACTCCAAGGGAATCATACCTATTTAAAAGGTGGATCCCTGCCTTTCGAATTCCTCGACAGGTATAATGTTCCAGCTATGGAAAAGGCATATCATGATAGTATTTCTAATAACCTTGATAGTTTTACGGAAGGACTCCGGAAATTAATAGAGGCAGAATATAATAAAATTGTGCAGTTATTCCGGAGTATGAAAGATGCATATTATAGAGTACATAAAGAAGGCAAAAAAGAGGTCTATACTAATAAATTTGGACAGAATTATACAGATGGGGATATGGTTGAGACCAAAGAATCTTTTAGTGGGAATATCGAAAGATTGGTTGATAAGATTGAAAAGAATGCTATGTTAAAACGGAATGTTTTAATGAAACCAGAATCCGTAAATTTGATTAAATCCAAATTTAATGTTAGTACTGAAGGTATTAAAAAATGGAATAATTGGATAGAAGATGAGGATAACAGTGAGGAATTGAGATATTTCTATGAATTATTATTTACAGTAATTCGTCCCAATAATGAAGGCGATGTTTGTAAAATAGATGTCCCCCAACTAGCTAAGAAAATAACTTCTGCTAGGCGGGAACCAAATCTTTTAAAAGCTAAAGAAATTTTAGAACATATGATGCAATCCGTTCTCGGACCAAAATATAAAACACTTGGTGGCCCAAGTCTAGCCTGGATTAAATTAGCAAGTAGTTACGCTTTAATAATCCATATGAAAATTATGTTATGTAAGACCATTTAAAGATATCCTGGGAATTCCCAGGATATCTTTCCTGTGTTTAATTATAAAACAAAAGAGCACAAAATGATAGTTTAATAAGGAAAATATATGTCAAGTTTTAGTGCGGATAAAATAGGTAACATGTTATCTGGATCTCAGGTTGACCCAGATGATAATGGAGAGCAGAAAAACTCAAGTTGGACATCTATCGTTGCTGGTCAAATAGATTCCCTAGCAGAAAGATACACCTCCCATAAAACCGTTAAAGATATTTTAGCAAGCTGGCATAAATCGATTACTATAGGATATAAATTTGCTGATGGATTTACGCCACATGTTAATGGATTCTATATGATATTTATGGTTCATGGTACTTGGTATAAAGATTATCTTGATTATTTAAGTGGTGGGAATGCTGCAGGACTATCTGGTCTACCAGATAGTAAAAAAGCAAGTCATGGTTCAGAAAAACCAATGACTAAATTCAACTTGCAGAATCCAACTAGTTATTTAAATATGTTAGCGACTGATATAGATGTCCCTGATCTTACGGAAGAATATGTCTCAGTGAGTTCCAGGATACGTAATAGCTTTGTACCAAGTAGAAACTATTTTGTATCTGATTTTAATATAAGCTATATTGAAAATATTAATCTGGATATTATGAGATATCATGAAGCCTGGCATAAATATATGCAGCTGGTAACAAGAGGGGAACATGATATTAAAAAAAGAATGAGTTCCGCGGATTGTGCAAAAAAGAATAATGGTTATTTTCTGGATATGCCATTTGCTAACGCCGTTTGGGTTGCCGTCTTTAAACCATTTACTACTGAGATCCAAATGATTATTAAATTAATTGGAGTGATGCCAATCAATTTGCCAATTAAACAAGTTATTGGAAATAGATCAGCTTCAAAAATGACAGTACTAAATGTTTCTTATAAATCAGCAGACCTATTCTATAAATTTTACAATAGTAATGATGAGTTCATGGCAGACGAAGGGAAACTAGCAACCGCCTTCAGAAGAGAAGTATTTTCTAAGAGTTATGAAGAATAAAGTAATAAAAAATAAAGTAGTGCTCTAAAAGAATCTGTTCCGTTGGAGCACTACTAAAATATAAATAAAGGAATTAAATATGTCATTTAAACAACGTCATTTAGAGGAATCCGGTCTTTTGATATCAACTCTAGTTTTATCACCAATAATAGCAATAATAACCCAGGAATTATTCTTTCATGGATCAACATTATTTACCGGCAGACGAATCGCGGAACATACAACGAAAAAAGAGTTTCTTGATAGTATAATGAAGGATAAATCTATTGGGAAAATTGATCCAAAATTTGGAGCAAAAGGATTTACAACAGATGCCTTTAGTAGATATAAAAAGACATCTGGAGGTAAACAGGCGTTTAATAACGCAAAAGGCCATATTTATTTTACAAGCGGCAAGTTGATCCCGAATCTAATCCAAAGAGCATATTATACAACGGTTTTATCCTCAAAAAGCAAAAGCCACGATGTTGGATTAAAGGAATTAATAGCATTAGGATTATGGTACACATTGACTGACCCAATATTCAATACTTCGAAAACAAAAACCCTATTTTTGGATTTACCAGATGATCAAAAAAAACTGGATAAAATGTATAAATCAGATCCAAATTCTGGTCAATCCAATTTCGCATTTAGAAGTGATAGGAGTAAAAAAGTATACTCTTCAAGATATAGATTATTATACAATATAATAAAGACTAATTTTTTAAAAGCATCAAAAAATATAAAGATATAAAAATATAAATATAAAAACATAAATATAAAAAAGGAATTAAATATGGCTTTAGAAAGTTATAATGCCACCCTAAAGAAGTGGGAAAATGTCGTCCGCGTTAATCTTAAGGTAACTAATCCGGCTTTACTTAAATCAGGAGCACTTGGTGTATTAGTAAATTTCTTAGCCGGAATAAAATATGATACTGTGCAATTTTATTCAAAAACATTCCAAGAAATGAATATAGGACTAGCCCAAGATTTCAATAGCCTCCTTTATCATAGTACAGTATATGGGGCGGCACTTGAATTCGCATCACCTGCAACATTAAGTGCAAGTCTGGTTATACCAGAAATAACAATCAATCAAGTAGAAGAGCTAATCCATACTATCCCAAGATTTACTAAATTCCAGGATGATAATGGTATTTCATTTATATTTACATCCGAAATAACATTAAAGATGACTAAAGGGGGACTAAACGCTACAAGTTGGAACCCAAAAGGGACTAAAAATTTGACAGTAACCCGGGCGGCGAATCCAAACTCACCTGGCAATTATGTATTTTTGATTCATACCTCAGACATCCAACAATTTACAAGAACATTTTCTAATTTTATAACACCTGAGTATAATACTGGAGATTTCTTTGAATTCAATACGGGAGTTAATTCAATAAAGGAAATTAAAGAGATACGAGCTTGGTTAAATACAGGAGATGAGAAGATTGATTTGAATATGCTTGATGGATTATCAGAAGACGAAATCCTAAAGATGAGAGGAAGTACACCAACTAGTTTCAATATCAAACCATTAAATATTAAATACCACAAATTTGATAGTTCAATTAAAGAGAATAATATTTTCATAACTATATATGAAAAAAGATTATCATTTGAGACAGGCAATGGTTATAATGGTTTAATTCCCCCAGGAAATTCCCAAATAATAATTGAAACTCAGGAAACCCTTGGTGATGGGGGAAATATTGTAAACTCTGAATTTCTAGTCTCTGATATAAAAGTTCGAGAGAGAATAGGAGGGTTATTAACCTATAATACATACACCACGAGTATTAATGGCGTTAGTACGACAGGTTCTTCTGGTGGATATAGTATTCCGAATGTTGATAGAATCCGAGAAGCAATATTCGATAGAATAACAGTCAGAAATAGTATAATTACGGAAAATGATTATGAAAGATTATTTGAATACCAAGATGTAAAACCATTCGTAGATGCTAAGTTTATCGATGCAAAAGCATTTGTATTTTTATTTAATGTTATTCGAGAAAATGATAACATAATAAAAAGTACTACCATGAACATACCGGAACCTCAATTATTTGAAGAACCGTTTTATCCAGAAGTTCAATACAAAGGTGTAACCCTTACCAGCCCATTCTATTATAAAAATAAGGATGAGAATCAGGTTAGCGCATATATAGTAAACCCAGAGGTCGTATTTGATTTACAGCCGGACTTAACCTCACCAGCATATGAGACTGAATCGGATTATAGAATTAGTCTTAGTTTAATGTATGATTTTGGAGAGCGTAAATCAAGATTAACGATTACAGGTGGGGCAAAATATGGTCATGTCTATAAATTTAAAGCAGAGGGTCCTTCTGGAATAATTCAGATGATTTTAAATGAATCAAATGATTATTCTCTTGAAATAAATGAAACTTATACTGATCCTTATTGTATCATTCGAGATCATTGGACAAATATAGTAGTAACTGTCGTAGATGCGGACCCACAATTGGTAACCTATTCTCCGGAAACTAAAATAATTTATAAGACTCCGGTTAATTCCGAGTACACTCAATTGCATAAAAAACAGACATTCTACAAATATTTTCAAGAATTGGATCAAGGGGTTGAACCTATATCTATTTCTGGGTCGACTGGATATCTTGATAATTATTATGAAGATATAATGTCCACACCGGCAGACATTATACACAATCGGACTATTAATAATGTTGCAGTTGAACCAATCGTGTTGCGTATGCCATTTATTGATTCAGATTATTTTTATTCTAAATCAGCTTCTGATATTTTTGAGATAATGGATAAATATTTTATATCTGATTTTTTACAGGATTCTATTAATTATAATACTCAATTAACACAATGTTTCCACAATACCATAGATATTCCATTAAAGTATCACGACCATCTATTTGAAGAGATGTCTATGCCTCTTTTAATAAAACCAGAAATAAAAATTGATTTAGACTTATTCCTAGATGCAGATGCCTTTATAGTATCGCCTTTCCAAACAAGACATGATTTTGAAATAGCAGCTAAAATAAATATAATTACTTTTTTGAAAAATAATGAAGGATTTATGATAGATTATTTTGAAACGGATCTTGAAAAGAATTTATATAATGAATTCAGTCCTATTATTCGGAATGTTAAAGTTAATTCTCCTACTTTATTCCGTGTAAATAATTCAGCTGTTGTTTATTCTGGTATTCAGAATAATCTACCATTCAAGGACTCTCTTGATTTTATACCACCGTATTTTTATTATGATTATAAAAATATAACATTAAATATAAATATGTAAAGGATATCTATGTGCCCTAATCTTAATCTACTCAGAAGTTATAAAGTTTACCCAAGGCTTCTTGATTTCAATTATATGAAGGACCGGTTCTACCTCTACATATATTTGGATCCATTTAAAGAATTATCTTCCCCTTTAACCATAAAGATTCAAGGAGAAGAGTTCTGTTTTGCTTATACGCCTATATATCTAGGAAAGGGAACAGGTGCTGGTTATAGGCATAACCAGCACGTTACCAGCTACTTGAATACATTCGAAAATAACCAATACAAAAAAAAGACATTTGATGGTATCCATCAACAGATGTCTGTGGCTGCTGCCAAAAATGAGCATAATAAACCTCATGATTGGAAAGAGTATCAAAAAAGTTATATTATCATCCTTAAAACGTTTGAGACAGCAGTTGATCTTCTCCGGTTTGAGACAGAATTCATTAATAAATTGGGGACACAGTTTGATAAAACTGGACCTCTAAGTAATAAAATTAAAACAGCAACCAAATATGATTTTGCTAATAGCACAGGAAATGGTCGGATCCTTTAGGGATCCGACCATTTCCTTCCTGTCCTATGAAAAATTAGAACGCCACCAATTCCAGTAATCACTTTTTATTTTGTGGTTGTATTCATATCCATCGGTGAAGATCAATCTCAATTGTGTATAATCGATTGGTCCTCTGATATGATTAACTTCCTCTATCATTATAATTCCGTTTGGATTTATAAAAGCATCTGGACCGAATGGGATCAACCCCCATTGTTTAAAATAGTCGTTCAACTGAAACCCATCCGGGTTCTTCAACTGAAACTCTTCTGTCCTAATACTTGCCTTATATTTCCATCGAAATGACATCACATAAATATTATCAACTAATTGGAATTTAACCATATTGACATTCCTGAAATTTATTCGATGTCCGGATGAGACTAGGGTTAATCCCATATATTTTTTTATATTACCCATTATCCATTACCTACCCATTTCTCTTATAATTTACGCGTTTAATATTATCCAAGTTGATCGATTTTCTCATCAGGAATATAAACTTCTCGATCGTCTTAAGATATTCATCGAATGAGAATTCTAATTGATTAAAATCTTCATCCAAATAATGACTCATGTCCAATTTCTGGACTAAATCCTTAGCCATAGATTCAAAAATATCATCCACGACAGCCATATCATTAAAATATATATAAAAAGGTTCCAGAAGGTGTTTTAATAAAAGATCTTTTATTACTAATTTATTTTTTTTCCGGACATTTTTCTTAAAGAAATCAGACGATATCTTATAATTATTCCCTTCTTTAATGATACTATTTCTTGTATATTTTAGAGCAGTATTGTAAAAGAACAAGTGATCCAGGAAGGACATATTTGAATCAGACCTATATGAACTAAATATATCAAAATAGTTTGGTTCCAAAAAGTTTTGAGTGTACTCATCACTTAAAAAACTAAAATTACTCTTTAGATATCGTTTATTTTTAAAGATATAATTAAATATCATTGCATTCATGATGAACTTTTTAGGATTAGTTTGATTACCTTGATCAAAGATCAAATCAAAATTCTCAGTAAATAGCCCTTCCAATTGTTTAAAATACCCTAGTTTGATCTTGGTCAAATTGGTAGCATAATAACTAAAAAGGTTTTTATGAATTAAGGTAATATATGAACTAAATATTGCTCGGAGTACAAATGGATTTTTATTTCTAATCGCTGTAAAAAGCATATATTTTAAAATCTTTTCAACCAGGACATCTGGCGTGATCATTAATACATCATAATAGAATTCACTAATCTTAGTTTTATTATTATATTTACCCAACCATTGTTCAATTAATGATTTAATTGTTATTGTAAATCTAGTTAATTCATTATCTGTTGCAATAATATTATAAAGTTCTCTAATAAATAGTTCCGTTGGGTTTTTAGTACCATTTATGTTTTTAATTTCTTTTGCTACAAGATAATCCCCTGCCAATTTATTCATAACTTTGAGCAGGTAATGGTAACTAATTAAAGTAACTCTCTGTATACCATCCTCGAACATAATCAGTGGGATTGGTTGCATAACATTCTCAAAAATTTCTTTAAAATGTCTTGCCTCTGTTGGGCCTTTGGTTGCTGTTAAGTATTGGATTTCATCATGTTTATGACTGTCATAAACTTTTTGAACTTCCTCCTTGAGGTTATTGAATAAATCATTATCAAATTGGGGTATATAGTCCTTTTTATTTCCAGCTAAGTTCTTAGTAACTCTGGACCAGTCAATTAACCTTCGGAACTCCTCCTCCAACCAGCCTTCAATCTGATTATCAATATTATGTCTTTCCACAAAATCCGTTGTTATTCTTTCTACTATTTTATAGTCCAATGATAACTTTTTCTCAAGGTTATCCTTGAGATTTTTTCGGACCATTTTCATTGCGCCCATTTATATACCTTCTTCCGAGATGTTATCCCAAGGATAAACCAACCAACTACTATCCATTATTTCTGACCCATATATTATACTATATATATTCTTTGGATGCAAATTCTTTCGAAAATTAAGAACACATGGTATTATATCAGTATTTCTTGTAACATTCAAGGCTGAGATCTTGTTGATAATATATTGCATTGTTTTACCAGTATCATATATATCATCAACCACTATAATATTCTTATATTTTTCATATGGAATAGTATATAGTCCATTTATGTCAAGAAAACCAGATTCTGATGGAGTATTATCCCCAGAATAACTTCCTGCTCTTATGGTATAAACATTTTTTATACCTAAACCATATGAAATTAATTGAGATGGAATTAATCCACCTCTGGCAATTGCAATTATGGCGGTCTCTTCAACATTTTCATGGAGATTAATCCCTTTTAATTGGTCAATAATCTTAACAGCACTTGAATGAATATCCCCATATCTTAATATTATTTTATCTAGCATTATTCTGTCTCGGGAAAGTTTGATTCAATTATAGGAAATCCATTTTCTTTTAATATTTCCTGAATGGATTCTGATAACTCATATTTATCGCTCTCTGGTATAAACTCTGGATCGATACTTTTTAACTCTGTCTTTTTTTCAGTATATGCTAATCGAATAACATATGGTGCCGATAAATCATCAATAACATAAGTTTTAGTTGTTGTTAATTTATCATATATTTCTTGGGCCTCTTCTGATGATTCGGGAAGTGTTTTTAACTTTAATATTTCAAGAGTTACTATATTTTTAGTGTATACGTTATCTACCTTTTCTTGGTCGATTGGAGCTATCGGTTCTATTGTATTATTCTTTTTTTCCATAAAAAATGTCCTTTTAGTTTTTAATTATGTTGTAATTGTTTTATCTTAATAAATTTATGTCCTGATGTTAATTGAACAGAACCTATTTAAACTATCACCATACCTTTACCTGAACAGATGCCGCATGGTTTTATTCCATATTGGTTATCAAGATCAATGATTTCCTTATTTATATCAGTAATAGATGTCTCCATCTTAATATAGGCCGTATTAATTTTGGCATATTTTAAATATAATGTGACATTAATAAGTGGATTTAAAATTTGAGCAATGCTTGAAATTCTATCAGAGGTTGCATTGATGGTTGTGGTAATTGTTGAAATTCTTAACATATAATCCAAATTTTGTAAATTCTTAACGGCTTCAAAATTGGATTTAATTATTAAAGATATCATCTTTAATTGATTTTCTGTATTTGATGTTAATTTATCAATATTTAAAAACCAATTATTATATGTTAAAATAGATACGGTTAGTTGGTATCTATTGATTATCAACGATAATCTGGATATTGTTCCTAATTTTATTTCATGTTCATTCACCGTATCAATATATTCTTTGATTAAGCTGATACTATATAGCTTAATAAGTTTATCCAATTTGGTTTTTAGTTCCAGAAGATGGTCTTTATTATCAAAAATATCCTGTTCCGTTGCTTTAATAAGTTTAATACTTTCTACTAGTATATCTTTAGTATTTGCAATGGATACCGCAATATTTTCTGTATTAAATAAGAAACTAAATATTTTTTCAGAGTCTGATGTTTTGGCGCCTATGAGAAATAAACCATCATATTGATTAGTGTATGCTATTCTCTCTGTCTGTTCCTTTAGAGGGCCTTTAAATGATTTATACATGCTTTTAACATCGATGTATCTAAACCCAATCTCTTCAACCGCCTCCTTTAATACCTCAGATGCCAATGATTTTCCAAAATATTCTTCACCTTCTATAATAAAAATAACTTTATTTGATTTATATTTTAAAGTTATCTCTGATTTTCCTTCATATCCAAAAGTAATTTCCGTTGTTAATTTTTTCCCTTGAGGGTTTTTTCTTGGATACAGATCTGGTTTAAAATTATTAAAGAGAATAGCATCAATCGCTCGTAAGGATGCAGATTTTCCACTATTATTTGGTCCTCTAATTATAGTAAAACCTTTATAAATAAATTTTGCATCTTCTACACTTTGAAAGTTTTTGAGACTACTATAAAAATATTCTATTTCTGGTATCTCTCCAATAACGTTATCGATAACCAATGTAGGTATTTTATTCGAATTATTAATAGAAGATACTTCATATACTAGATGAGCATGCTCTTCTAACTCTTCTGTTTGAGAAACGATGACCAAAGTAAAGTCATATGTTTCGCAGAATTGTCTCAAAAACTTACTCAACCTCCCTCTATATTGTGGACTAACCTGACTTAAGGATTCATCAAATATATAGAATTTATTCTTTGAATACAAATAACCAATAAGAATTTTAAAAAATAAACTAGCAATTGATAAAACTCCACCACCATTTGAATTCAATAGCGCATCATTTCTCCCAATTTCTATCCCATTCTGGTAGAATATTATATCATATTTCTGAATACTTGTGGTTGATGTTCCCTTCGTCTCTCTTGGTTGAATATCTAATCTATAATCGCTTTCAAATATATCAACCATAGCTGAATTAATAACATCAAGAATGAAGTCCTTTCTTTTTTCCAATTTGAAATTCTTTAAGAGCTCAAGTAATCGTTTTGCTCCGGTCCAATCTTCAACCAATGTTAAATTTTTCTCTAGGGTATTTTCTAGAGTATTTATATCGTTTGTGATTCTTTCGATATTCGAAGAGGTTACTCTCCATTGAATAAGATAATCAGCACTTTTTTCTAATGTGTTCAATATTAACCTTCCTTTCGATGGGGGGGTTCGTTGTTTTATAATAACATTTCCTTAGCCAATCCTAAAGATGCTTCTGAAATGTTATTATTTTTCGCAAGCGTATCAAGAACAGTAGTATCATCGTCTGAGATATCTGTCTCTTTAAATAAATCAATATTCTCGAAAAAGTTAAATGATTCTTTATTTGTAAAATTAAGTACCACTGGGTTAAATGTCTCACTGAAGGGTGTTATAATAAACGGAATCTCAGTATAGGTTGTTCCTGTTCTAGTAACAGAACCATGAATAAATGATGGTTTGTGTTCATCCAATTGGGTGTGATACTCCCTAACAACCCTAGTCATATTCCATGGATTTAAAAAAGTAGTATTGTTGATAGTCTGGATTGCCCCTTTTTCTGGGGAAAGATGCCAATGACCGCAACATATAGTATCTATATTAAATTCTGACAGTTGCTTATATGTGAAATCTGTTATCTTTTGAGGGGAATCCGTAATATTGGAATGCATAATAACAATATTGGTAATATTGGAGGTTGCTATTGCACTAATTCGGTGGAGACTATCCAAAATGATATCAATATCATTATGATAATCAATACCATATATTTCAACATTATTAATTTTAATTGGTTTTGAGTTTGTACCAATATATCTAATTAATTGGGAATTAACCATCTCTCCAAAAACCGTCCCAGATATTGACTCCTTACCAAAGAAATAATCATGATTACCCGCGTTGGAGATTAGGGTTAATCCAGCATCTTTTATCCATTGTAGCCTTTTCTTATTTGCTTGAAATTGGGTAAAAGACCAATCCTTCGCTTTTTGCTTCTCAAAAATATCACCAGTTGTTATTATATATTTAATATCGTTATCTAAACAATATTCTATCATTTGGTTAATCTTTTTATCTATATTTATTTCCCAACCAGACTTCCTGATATTATTTCGAAAAGAGAACATAAGATGCATATCTTTAACCATAATATATTCAAATCGTTCCATTATTCCTCCTCATTTTTACTTTTGTGTGTTTTGTGTACTTTATTACCATTACTTTAAAATTTATATAGAGATTCATTAAGAACAGAAAAAGAAACCAAAAAAAAGAAGAGGGTCGGCCGACCCTCTAATATACTACGGAATAAGGACGGGTGGTATTCCAGCCTTAATAAATAACTCTTTTAGCTCTTCATTTGTAAACCCAGCGTCTTGTAACACATTAGTTGCTGCGGTTATCCTCCCCTCATCATATGCTTCTTTCATTGAGGTTATCAATTCTGAAGTAATGTCCTCTGGTAACTCAGCATCCGTCTCTTCCGTAACCGCTGTTTTCAATTGCTGGATATAATTTTCATATAATGCAAATGAAGCGGTGGCTGGATACCCCAATGATATCAATATTTTAGTAATATCTTTATGTGTTTTACCGATAGTATATAATGATTCCACTATTGATATAATATCATTATTCGACGCAGACCCATCTATATCCGGATATGTATTTAAATCGATCCCGTGGGTATGAGACAGCATTCTCGTTGTGTGAGATTTTCTCCAGGTTTGTCTAGCCTCCATTCTCTTCTCTTCTTCCGTTTTAAAGGTTACCTGCTTCTGTTGTTGGTTCATATGATAGATATCATAATCATCGTACCCATCATCTGAGTAATAATCATCAAAACCATATGTTTCATATGTTTTAGTTTTGCCTTTTTTCTTACCATTATGACCTACATTATACCCACCATAATGTCTTGTAGTATATACTTGTTGTTGAATAAATTCCGGATTTACTATAATCTGTGGTTGATAATCTGGTAGATTTTTCAAAAAATCATTAAATACCTTTTCAATATCTAATTTTAAATCATTATCTGATGTTCCCTCGATTGTCAGGTTGTTAACGCTATCTCCTCTACCGAAAAAATTATTGAATGAAAAGGATTTGCTATTATTCAACATTACAGAAATCGTCGGTGAGTCGAGATATGTCCCTTCCCTTCCATCTTCTACTGGTTTTACATTTATAACCCTACTTTCCGTTACAACCAATTTCGCTTTTTTATTTGGAATATATATCACAGAATCTACCTGGACCAAATCCGTAGCTTCATTTCTCCGAAATATTATCCCAGGTGTTTCAACACTATTATCCATATCTATGATTGAAAATCCAAAGTCGCCTGGATGTCGATGGATCGAACCCATCTCCAACTCCCTGGCTGTAACCTCAAACCCCTGGTCTTTAAAATAAGCCAAAGGGAAGCTTTTTAGAATAGCGGAAGACATCCCCTCTGATATTGGTTTTACCATCTCAGAATTTTCAGTAACCTCATCCAAATTAAAGGAAACGCTACCTGAGGTAACCGTCTGTGGCATATTAAAGAATACTGTTGGTATTGTGAATACCAATCTAGTTCCATTTTCTGGATGATTAACTAGTAACTGGAGCCCACGATAATGTACCTGAAACTCAGCAGCACCCGCTTTTGGTAAACATATTTCACTAATTTTATCTAAGGTCTCTTGTGAAAATAGAGCGATTGATAATGTTGTATCAAGATTACCTAATGTTGGAAGAGTTCCAGCCTTGTACTTATAACCAGTGTATTGGTTATAAGTATTTTGCATCTCTTTTATTTTTTTCTTACCTGCTTCTATAAGACCCATTTATTCTCCTTTTTCTTGTATTTTTTGATATTCTGTTAGTAAGTCCAGCGATATACTTTTGGACGCTTCGACAAATGGGATTACATTTGCTGATTGTATTAATTTATGGTAATACATTGAATCTAAATTTATTTTAGACAAAGTTGACCACCCTCTAGGTTTTTGCCTACTTTCCTGACCGGTACATGTTTCCCCTGAACTATCAAGAAACCTACTCAATGTTGAATATCCAGGATCTGCTTGTATATTCCCGGAAACCATAGGGGTTATTGATTTGGAACGAATTTCTCTTTGGGGGTTATCTGAAAAAATCATACCATAATATGGAAAAGCGGATCCATTTAATACTAGTTGGGTTGGTACAACTAGTGATTTTATTTTTGATGATATTGTTGTAGTATTTGCTCGAACATCAATCCCAGCATTTAATATATCCAAAAATGGATAATCTATTATTTCAGTTACTGTATCCGTTGAAATAGACGCTGTTGTTTCAATAATGGATGGATCTGTGACAATATTTGACAACTTGTCAAATAATACAGCATAATCCCTTTTTGTAACACTAGTTATTTTCTCCCACCTATCTGAACCAGTGTTAGTTTTAATTTTCTTCATTGATGGATTAGACCACTCAAATATGTGGATGTTTCCCTCGTCTGGTAGTGTATTTATTTTGGCCAGCAACATGAATACATTTATTGGATGTGTTGGGTTTATCAACATCTTTTCTGAATCTTGTGAACCACCACTGGTTGTTTTTTCAAGGACAATACCATATACCTTTTCGTCTTTGAGGATCTGAATCAATAATTCAATCATATCTATACTTTTATTATATGCTATAGTTGTAATATTGTCGCCCAAATACATCTCTTGAAATTGATCCCAGGATAAATTAAGGTGGATATTTTCACCAAAATCAAATATTGGGAAGGAGCTATCGTTTTGAACACATAATGGTAGATATATGTCTCCATTTGGGGATATAAAATCAATACCATCTGTAGTATTATCGTATGAATTCTGCGCTATTAACTCATTGGCTTCTGCCATTAAAGCTAAGGACAATGTTGAAATTCCCTGCATTGATTGTTTAAACATCGATCCATCCTTCTTCTAATCTTGTCTTGAGGTCAAATGTAAATAGAGCCTCATTCTGTTCCTGTGTTAACCCACCAGCGAGTTGCTTAATAAAAGCAGCGGTTGCTAATTGAAGGTTTATCAATAATACCGGTATATCAATTACACCATATGTTTCTACAACCAATCCTGATGTCATTTGAGGTTGAAATCTTATTTCGACTTCAGTGTCCCCATGTCCTATAAAATAGAAATCAGTTTCATGAAGCATCGCTCTTGTATCCAAAGTTGGTGCCCCAACGAAGGTGTACTCTTTTTCTGATAGTATATCGATCTCTTTCTGTTCAACCCATTCTTTAAATATGACTGGTTTTTGACCCCTAACTAGGAGATGTTCGTCAGATAATAAATCAATCTTTGGTAAAAGTTTCGTATTGTCCACATCCGGAGACCAATCTAAGGTAAGATCAGTATGCAATGTTGTTACGATAGGTTTGCCTATTCTTGGAATATTTCCAACATCTAGAACATCTTTTTCAAATATAACCAATTTATCAAAGATACCTATCTCGGATAACGACTTAGACCATATCAACATATTATATAACACATTTATCATGGCTCCACCTGTCCCGATAATACATAATTTGATATTCTTTTCGCGAATAGCAATCATGTCTTCTTTAGTTGGTCTGATATCCAATTCATCCAAAAGGGTTTCCGTGATCTTATTTGTGAATGATTCCGGTTCCATATTTCTGGATGAATCAACACTACTCAACAACTGTCTACTCATGGCTGTAATATTGGGGTTCATAATTTTTAAATTTGGGATCTCATTTGAATCAAATAATGGATTACCCGTCATCAATTTATGGATGATTTTATTATCATCATATGGGAGGATACTCTCTGGACTGTATTTTTGGCGAAACTTTTCACCAATGAACTTTTTTAGTTTTTGCTGCGTGTCAGACATTAACTTCCTTTAATTTTTTTAATTTTTAAATTGATATTAGAATTGAAATTGGAAATAGAATTATATTAGAATCTGCCATCCATTTGGGTAACTACTATCAGTAGCGAACCCATCATGGATTTCATCCTCTGGATATGTTTCTATGTTATACATTCATTTCCTTTCTTTTTTATTTTTTATTCCAAACAGAGACCTTTATCTTTGAAACGCATAAGTCCTCGGAGTCCTTCATAACTGGTTGCTCTATATATAAGGTCAACTAGTTCTTTATCCGATCTATTTTTGGTAGACATTAGAACCCATTCCGGGAACCGTTTACCATAATCTTCAATAGTTACTGGTTGTTGCTTCAATAATTTTGAGACTACACCATTTAACCAGATTTTTGGAATAAGATTTACTCTCTCTTGGATTA
>Ga0256826_1000445_pt1 | contig 25042 bp, 29 predicted proteins | sample CV79metaG_FD_185975 | JGI IMG/M metagenome (GOLD analysis project Ga0256826, IMG submission 185975) | Hydrothermal vent microbial communities from East Pacific Rise, Pacific Ocean - CV79 | ecosystem: Environmental > Aquatic > Marine > Hydrothermal vents | place: Pacific Ocean: East Pacific Rise...
GTTAGAAGGTGTACTTATAGCTCAGGCGAAGTAGTCTATTTTTCATCTCCATTTTCTTCTTTAGAAGTATATTTGCCTATAGCCTTCGTTATAACTATAGCTGCTATAAAAGCAAGGAGAATCATACTTACAGTATAAAGTGTATGCATAATATCTATCTTCATTAGAGTACCTTTAAGATTTTATCTTCTAGTCTATAAACAGAGTCACAACGCACGGCCATAGTCTCATCATGCGTAACTAGGAGTAATCCTGCACCTGTTTCTTTTATGTAGGCTAAAAGTACATCCATTACTAAGTCTGCCGTCTCTTTATCTAAGTTACCTGTAGGTTCATCAGCAAAAATAATACGAGGTTTTTTACTTAAAACTCTTGCTATAGAGATACGCTGTTGTTGACCTCCAGAGAGCTCACCTACTTTTTTTTGCATCAGTTCTTTTATCTCTAACTTCTCTAAGATAGCATCATCAATTGTTTCTCCACTTAGCATAGAGGCTACTTCAATGTTATCCATTGCAGACATACCCTTAAAAAGATAGTGAAACTGGAAGATAATTCCGACATCATAACGACGCAAAGCTTCTATCTCACCCTCATTTAGACTATAAAGGTCATCTCCAAAAAGTCTCACTTTACCCTCATTGGGTTTCATAAATGTAGAGAAAATATGTAAAAGTGTAGATTTACCAGAACCACTACGTCCAACAATAGCTGTACTCTCATAAGGAACTAGGGTAAAATCAACATCAGTAAAAAGTGTATAGTCAAAACTATGGGTAATATGAGTAGCTTCTAAAAGAGCTTGAGACATGATAAACCTTAAAATAAATTAGGGATATTTTAGCATAAAAAAGTAAGTAGAATAATGTGTTTTAAAAAAGAATAAAATAATTTTTAGAAATAGGCTTTTGATTTATTGTAGATTTGAGGGTTGTTGTTTGGGAGTGTACGATAAGTACATGACCAAACAAACTCCCTCAAAGATGCAGTGAAGCAGAAGGGCTATTAGCCCATTTGTGCAGCAACTTCTGCTGCGAAGTCTTCTTCTTCTACCTCAATACCTTCACCAACTTCAAGTCTAACGAAGTTTGTGATTTCAGCTGTACCACCAGCTGCTTTTGCTTTTTCTGCAATGTACTCAGCAACAGTTTTGCTATCATCCATTACAAATTTTTGATCAAGAAGACATTGCTCTTGATCAAGTGTCGTGTTGTCAGAGATAAATCTTGCAACTTTACCTGGAAGGATTCTGTCCCAGATTTTTTCTGGTTTACCTTCAGCTGCAAGTTCAGCTTTAAGTGCAGTCTCTACTTCAGCCATAACAGCATCAGTAAGTTGACTCATTGAAATGTACTGTGGTACATTCTTAAGTGTTTTACCAAGTCTTACAAGCTCTTCGTTCTCTTTTTCAATAGCAACGATTCTACCTTTAGTCTCTTCTGCTACAAATGAAGCATCAAAGTCTTTATAAGAAAGTGTAGATGGGCTCATTGCTGCTGCATGCATTGCTATTTCTTTAAGTACAGGAGTCATAGCTTCAGCTGTTGCAGCTGAATCACATTTAGCTTCGATAATAACACCGTTTTGTTTGTTAGAGTGTACATATGCATTTACTGCAGTATTCTCATCAGCATCAATAAGTGCTGAACGTCTAACAACAAGCTTTTCGCCAATAGTAGCTACTTGCTGAGAAAGATACTCTGCAAACGGCTCACCATTGATAGTTGAAGCATTAATTGCATCAGCATCAGCAATAGCATTATCAAATGTATGATTTACAACATCTGTCATAAGTGCTACAAATTTATCGTTTTGAGCAACAAAGTCTGTTTGTGAGTTAATCTCAACGATAACAGCTTTTTTACCTTCAACTTTAATACCGATAGCACCTTCAGCTGCTACTTTACCAGCTTTTTTAGCAGCTGCTCCCATACCTTTATCACGTAACCAAGCTACTGCTTTGTCCATGTCTCCATCAGACTCAGCAAGTGCTTTTTTACAATCCATCATTCCAGCATCAGTCATCTCTCTGAGTTTTTTAATGTCTTTTGGTCCGAAGTTTGCCATGATTACGCCTTTGCCAATTCTTTTGCAGATGCTACAGCGTCTTTAAAGTCACCTTTGAAAGAATACTTGTCTTCCATTACTTGAATTTGAGCTTCTGTCATGTTTGCTACGTCATTAAATGTGTAGAAACCTTCGTCGTTTAGTTTACCTTGGTACACTTTACCAACACCAACGATTTTAGTAAGATCATCACCTTTACTATCAGCTTTTGCTGCCGCTTTAGGTGCTTCTTTTTTCTCTTCAGCTTTTGGAGCAGCTTTTTCTTCTACAAGTTTAGCTACTTCAGTTTCTGTTGCTGGTGCTGCCGCTTCTTCAGCTGCTGCTTCAGCCATTACAGCTTCCATTTCACCTGCAGGTACTTCTTCAGCAGATCCACCGTTAGCTTCAGCATATGCTGCTTTACCTTCAATGATTGCTTCAGCCATTTCTTTACAGAAAAGGTTGATTGATCTAATTGCATCATCGTTTCCTGGGATTGGGTAATCAATTACATCTGGATCACAGTTAGTATCAAGGGGAGCTACCACTTTCATTCCCATTCTTTTTGCTTCTTTAACAGCAATGTGTTCTTTAACTGCATCGATAACAAACATCAATTCTGGAAGTTTTTTCATGTGTCTGAAACCTTCAAGGTATGAAGTTAATTTTGCTTTCTTTCTTAAAAGCATCAATGCTTCTTTTTTAGTAAGCATATCAAGCTGACCATTTTCTTCCATTTGCTCGATAATTTCAAGTTTTCTGATAGATTTTTTCATTGTTGGGTAGTTTGTTAACATTCCACCTAACCATCTAGTTGCGACATAAGGCATACCACATCTCTCAGCGTGCTCTTTTACTGCTTGTCTAGCTTGTTTTTTTGTACCAACAAAAAGTACTGTTTGTCCTTCAGCTGCTGCATCTCTTACTACGTTATAAGTATATTTGAAATATCTAAGTGTTTTTTGAAGGTCGATAATATAGATGTTTTTTCTAGCACCGAAAATAAATTTCTTCATTTTTGGATTCCATCTTCTTGTTTGGTGTCCGAAGTGTACTCCACACTCCAATAGGTCTTTCATTGTTACCATTTTGTCTCCTTGACATATATAATCATAATGAAATTTTCCATGCACTTTATGGCATAAAAATTTCGTTAAAAGCATAACTGCTTCATCACTAGGTTTAATCCGCTGTAGTCCTCAATGTTCATTCTAAAGTAGAATCACACAACCGTGCAAGGAATAACTACATGTGTATTTTCCAAATTCAAGTTATTTTCATAACCCATAAATGAATAAGGAACGCGATTATACCGAAATATTTTTTAAGATTTTATAAAATGAGGGAGATTGTATGAATTACTGACGTTTCATTACTCTATAATATCGAGGGATACATGACATAATAAGCATATAAAGTGCTCCCAATACACTAAGTACTGTTAGAAATTTTATTTTCAAAAGGGAGATTAGAAACACAATTAATGAGAGAAAAAGAATTTCTACTAATAAATAGATTTTAGGTTTATTATTACGTCCTTTTTCTCTTCTATCCCTCTGACCTATACCTGTAATATGTGTAAACATATAAGCTCCTTTTATGAAGGTTATCTATTTATAGTATACTACTATTTTTGTAATTCTTCAAGTTTAACTTGTACATCAGCTACATGATTTTTCACTCTAACTTTAGACCAAAGGGCAGCTATTCTACCTTCAGGATTTATAATAAAAGTAGAACGTACAACACCCATATACTCCTTACCCATAAATTTTTTAAGCTGCCAAACACCAAAAAGGTTACATAATTCCTTCTCTTCATCTGCAAGCAATGTAATTGTAAGCTCTTTTTTTTCTATAAACTTTCTGTGTTTTTCTGGACTATCTGGACTTACCCCAAGAATTCTAGCATTCATATCTAGAAATTCTGGTTCTGCTTCAGTAAAAGCACATGCTTGCGTAGTGCATCCTGGAGTATTATCTTTAGGATAAAAATAAAGTACTATCCAACTCCCTTTAATATCTCTAAAACATATCTCTTCTTCATCTTGGTTTGCTAGACAAAAGTCTGGTACTGCATCACCTACTTGTAACATAGTGCATCCTTATAATTTTTTGGATAGTATAACGAATATATTTAATAAAACTCTTACCAAAGGCAAAGCTTTAGTGAGAGGAATTTTTATGAGCTTTGCTCTTAAAAAGGAGAACTCATGAATGAAAAAGAAATATTATTAGCAGATATAGAAAAACTTATCGCATACGGTAGAGATGAGCCTACTATAAATCCAGCACTTTTAGCGTACCTTTCTATAGATGACCTTATCAACACAAAAGTGAAACTATTAGAGCGTGTTGGCATACTTAGTGAAGAAGATAAAGATTGGTTAGAACAGTTTAAGAAGTATGAATAAAACTAACCTACTTTATTTTACATACCTTTTCTTCTCCCCGTAAATCTACCGATTTATCAAACTCAATATTATACTTTTTAAGTATATTGCTCTGTTTTGTTTGTGCCTCTTCCCTATCAATAATCACTTTTACTCCATCTTTATCTTCAAGCACTAAATATTTTTCTTCTAGCGCATTAACCTTTTCATAAAATTCTTTAAAATTTTTAAATGTTTCTCCATTGACCTTGTCAATAGGCCACATACCAAAATCATTATCTCCTCTACTCATATCTGAAGCTAATACTTTAAGCAATACCACCACTTCATTCTTATCTTCTTCCTGCCACTTTGAAGCCAGATAAGAGAGTGTTAAACGGTTTTTATTGGTAGAGAGTATAAGGTTTCTCGTTAGTGGTGAAAAGACATAACCCCCATAGACAAAATAGGTAGGCACCTCATCATAACGTGTTGTTTTTACTAAATACATATCATCAGCTGTATCTTTAAGAAGAGCCTCTACATGCATAGGTTTTTTATCACGAATAATATCAAACCCTACTTTCTCCCCCATTTGATAATCATCAATAAAGTAATGAAAATAGGTATATTCATGATTTCTAAACTCAACGGTACCATCATCTTCTATAGTGTGTCCATCTACTGCAGTTAATATATCTCCTTCTTTAACAATACCTGATAAGCTTGAGTTATGTACTACCTTATTAATAAGTTTTCCAGAAATAGTATCATCTAACCCATAGTAGCGTCGAATAGCAGGATTTTCTAGTTTTTGAGTACCAAGTCCAATATCTGCAAGACCATCATACTTCCCATCCTTCATATCATCTATAAAATGTTTTACCATACTTACAGGTACAAGGTAGCCTATGTTTTGAGACTTCGTAATGACTTGCATTACTACACCAACTATCTTACCATTTGAGAGTGCAGGACCACCAGAGTTTCCAGGGTTAACTGCAGCATCCACTTGTACCGCAAGAAAAGACTCTCCACTATGTGCATAAACATGATGCTCCACACGAGAGACCACACCAATAGTCGCTGAAAGTGTAGAGCCACCCATAGGATATCCATAGACAACTATCTTTTGTTCTACCTCTGGTAATGCACCAAAGGTAAGTGGAATAACGCCTTCAAAAAATGCTTTCTTTTCTACTTTTAACAATGCTAAATCTGCTTGATGTGAAACTGCATATACTTTAGCTATGTAACGTTTACGTTGCCCATAACGCTGTACTTCTAAAAAAGCCTGATTTGCTACTACATGGGCATTGGTTAAGATGTATCCACCCTCTATAATGGCACCTGAACCTGTACTACTTCGCATAGAACTTGACCATGGAGCCTGATAGTTTGGTATTTGTGCTGTACTATAGATCTTTACAATAGCCTGTTTAGTGATATCCTCTTTTTGGGCATTAGCACTTAAAAAAAGTGTACTCAGTAACACTATAAATAATAGTTTCATTTCTTTCCTTGTAGGCTTAGCTTAATATTTTTCTGCATCCACAGCCATGATTCCACGTCTTAAAGCTTCTTTTGCCATGAGTCCTGCTTCAGAGGAAGAGAGTAGAATTTTCTTCTCATCGTAAAGTCTTGCTGAGCATACTCCACAAGAGGGGCTTCTATCTTTTCCTATAAACATATCAATATCAGAGTAGGTATTAAAAAAAATACTTGCATAGTCTACCACAGGTGCAGATAAATCTTCCCCTGTCTCATTTGAAATAGCTTTATCTCCAGTAGATGTACGTATCAAGTCCATTGTCGGACGAGGTGACCCAAAAGCATCATCTTCTGGACAAAAAGAGATAAGTGTATCATCTTGAAGTTTTTCTAAAAGTATCTCACTCTTATTATCACTTCCATCATAACGACATTTTTTACCCAATAGGCAGGCTGATATTGCTATTTTCATTAGACCATAAAAAGCAAAATATAGACCCAAATACCCGTAATAGAAGTTGCTACTATCCACATAAATGTTCGATAACCTGCTCTTCTATGAGCTTTAGAGTAGAGTCCAGGTAAAGTATGATGCTTATTATCTTTTAGAGCTGTATAGAGTGTATACAACCAAACTACAAAACCAATACTTGCAACAATAATATGAAAGATAAGCACATAAAAAGCATAGTTATGTGAAACAGAAGAGCCTTCTACGAAACCTTTATATCCACCACCTACACGTACTCCATATTCAAAGTACCCTACTACAATCGTTGATACTACAAATAAAATAGTCTGGATAACTCCATGTAGTCGATAATTTCTCCTCTTGGCAAAAGAGATAGCTATTGCTATAAGAAATGGTAAAAGTGCTACTATTAACATAACAAAATCCATAAAAAATGGTGCTCTTGTTCCTAAAAACCCTGCTTGAAACATATATTCCATAATAATTCCTATACTACTATTTCTATTAACATATGACTATTGACTTGACTTCTGTAAACTCTTCTAAAGCCCACTTAGGACCTTCACGTCCTACACCTGAAAGTTTTGAACCACCATAAGGTTGCACATCAAAACGTAATGTTGGTATATCATTAATAACCACTCCTCCACACTGTGCATCTTCTATAAATGCCTGAGTCATACGTAAATCATTAGTGAAAATAGAAAATTGTAATCCATACGGAGAATCATTCATCTTCTCTACTGCCACTTCATAACTTGGTACAGATACAAGCGATACAATAGGAGCAAAAACCTCTTCACAAATAATTTTCATCTCATCAGTCACATTTGCCATCACGGTAGGAGGGAAAATACCCTCAACTTCTTCACCACCAGCAATAATCTTTGCACCTTCATTTTGTGCAGATGCTACCCATGTTTTTGCTCTATTTCGAGACTCTTCATCAATAAGTGGTCCCATAAAAGTATCTTCTTCATAGGGAGAACCCACTTTAAGTGCTTTTGTTTCTGTTGCTATGAGTTCTGCAAACGCTTCATACACTTCTTCATTAACATAAATACGCTGAAGTGAGATACATACTTGTCCTGAGTTATAAAATGCACCAAAAGCACAACGCGAAGCTGCAGTTTTTAAATCTGCACTTTTATCGATGTAAGTTGCAGCATTACCACCTAATTCAAGGCTCACTTTTTTGATACCTGCTTGCTTGGTAATAATGTGTCCAACTGGCACAGAACCAGTAAAAGAGATAACTCTAGGGATATCACTTTTTACTAAAGTAGAGCCTACTTCTGCATCTCCATACACCACAGAGAGTGCATCTTTAATGGCATACTCTGAGTCTACAAAAAGCTTGGAAAACATATACGCTACCATCGGTGCTTCAGGGGTTGGCTTAAGTACTACACTGTTTCCTGCACCCAATGCAGGAGCAATTTTATGTGCAACAAGGTTAAGTGGAAAGTTAAAAGGTGTAATACATGCTACAACACCTACAGGTTCACGTCTAAAATACGCCAGTGTCTTTTTACCGCTAGGCATAATATCGGTAGGTATTGTCTCTCCATGAAGATTAGCTAGTTCCATCGCTGTTAAACGAATAGTCTCTACACAACGCTCTACTTCTATACGAGAAAAGGTTATAGGCTTTGCAACTTCTTTAGCCAACATAAGAGCAAAATCTTCTTTTTGTTCTGTAAGTTTCTTAGCCACATCTTCTAACCATAAAATACGCTGAGAGAGTGGTGATTTAGCTGCATCTTTAGCTGCATCTTTTGCGATATGTAATGCTTTTATAGTATCGTCAGCATTACAAAGTGGAGCAGTACTTACTACCGTATTATCAAAAGGACTCTTACGTTCTTGTAGATTTTTATTACTCTCTTCTGTTGAACCAAAAAATATTTTGGCCTCTGCTACTTCTGAATTATTCTCAAATATTCCAAACATGTTTGCCCTTGTATATGGTATAAAGTAGATAGATTATAGCCAATTGAAAATTGGACTGTGTTTAGAGTGTAAAACTCTCAAAACCCTCGTACTTAGAAAAAGAGAGAAGATATAGACTCTTAAGTAAATTAGGAGATATTTGACTTAACTCTTCAAAAACAGAATTTTGGATATTTTCTTGTTCTTGGAGATACAATACATCTTCAAGAACAAGAGGTAGTACTTCACATAAAGATTTAAAAGCATCTGCTTTACCCGTTACTATCTCATAAAATTTATCCATAGAAACTCTACGTATCTTATCATGTACATACTGTTCACCATTAAGGCTAATTTTCCATGGTATATTTTGACTTTGCTTGGCAATCACTTCTACTAACATACAGGTAATCTCTACACTTTTAAGAATTTGACTTTGCATTGCAATATAAGTTTTCTGAGCAGAAGAAGAATTCATCGTATTATGTTTGTTTTTTAATTCTACATATATTTTTTGTGTTTCATTGACCAAGTCAAAACCTTGTTTAGGTACATTCCACTCTCCATCTATATACTTAAATATATTTTGATGGAAATACCCTATATGATTAGTATTGGATTTATCCATTTGACGAATAATTTCTAACTCTATCGTCTCTTCCAAACTTTTACCATAAATCTTACTGTCAAAGGTAAGTTTAATAGGGTCAATAAGATTTTTATTGAACTTTTTTAAATCAATATTAAAACGATACTTTTCTACCGTTTCTTTAACATGAGCAAATAAATTTTCATTCGAGATAAATCCTAAATTATACGGATGCATTATCTAACTTCTCTATCTCATTCAGTGTCTTTACAAGTGAAGTACCCAAGGCAAAAGCTAAATTTACAGGAACAGCATTACCTATCTGTTTATACTGTTGGTTCATAGAGCCTTCAAAAATCCACTCGTCAGGAAAAGTTTGAATACGTGCATACTCACGTACTTGAAAAGGTCTTGTCTCATCAGGGTGACAGCGTTCTGTTTGTTTTTGTGCAGGTGAGCAGGTAAGTGTAAGACAGGCTTCATCCCATGATATACGTCTAGCTATTCCCGTCTTTCCACCACCTAGATAAAAGCTTTTCATCATATACTCTTTTTGCAATTCAATCGGTAAATCACGCCAATATCCACCAGCAGGAATAAGCTCTAAAACTCTTTTCTTTTTTTCAGGATATGATTGTCCTACAGATACCGGAACATCTGTTGTAAATAAGTTACTTTTTTTAAGTGCATCTTTGAGTGTATACAATTTCTCACTAGCTTTGGGCCAATTAAAAGTCACTTGTGAAGCATACTCTTTTTTTATGCCTACTATAAATACTCTCTCACGCTTTTGAGGTACATGGTAATGAATGGCTTTAAGTATCTTAGGCTCTAAAACTTCATATCCCATAGATTCAAATACTTCTACCATGGTTTGAAGCGTTCGTCCTTTATCATGAGAAAAAAGCCCTTTGACATTCTCTGCTAAAAAGACTTTGGGTTCAGACTCTTGTAATGCACGAGCAAACTCATAAAAAAGTGTCCCTCGGGTATCTTCCATACCCATTTTTTTACCAGCATAAGAGAAAGTCTGACAAGGGAACCCACCTGTAAGTAAATCTACTTTTCCTTTGTAGGGCTTGAAATCTATCTTTGCTACATCACCATGTATCACATTCCAATTTGGACGATTTTTCTTAAGTGTTTGTGTAGCATAACGGTCAAAATCATTCAGTAAAAGATGGTGCAATCCCGCTTTTTCCATACCCAGAGCCATACCACCAGCCCCTGCAAAAAGCTCTATACTTTGGTATGCTCGTAAAGGTTGAATGAGTGAGGCTAAATGATTTGATAATTCTATAGTAGATTGTGACTCACCCATAATATCCCCTTTATTTATTTGACATATTATACACTCTAAGTCGTTATAACTCAATTTTTATTGCAAATTGACATATTTTTGATTATTTTTTATTTTTAGAAGAACAAGAACTATCATCACAATAGCTCTTTTTTAACACAAATTTATAAACTATATCTTTAATAAATAGTAGTAGACATAAGACCCAGAGTACATTCATAATGATATTATCTTTGTATTCTAGACCATAACGAAGTAGTGGCCATCCAAAGAGAATGATGTACTTCATGTAGTAGAAAAAGAGAATGCCTACGCCATAAAATTCACGTAGTATTTTAAGCAAGTCTAAGCCTCAAAGTTAGGTGTACCATCAAAATTTGGTGTACCATCTGGCATCTGTTCTGCATTTTGTTTTTTTGCTTCTTGCTCTGCTTCATAAGCATTCATCTGCATACGTACTTCATTTATTTGTTCAGGTGTTACATTATCATCACTTGCCCAGATGACTTCTACCTTGTTTTCATACTCTTTACCTAACTCTTCTACTTTATCTGCATACTCATAAACATCTAAACAGACGATAGGATCACTATCATCTTTCATTGTATCAATGAGTTCTATATACCAGCGTCCAAGTGGACTTGTTTTTATTGTTGATTCTATTACTCCAGCCATCTTTTACTCCTAAAATCCAAAATCTTTTTTCTTTAAATCACCATTATAGACAATATCTCTTGCATCAAGTGTATCATCATTTAACATTGCAGGTACAGGATCTTGTGCTTCAAGATTCTTAATCTCTGCATCTAAACTATCTTCTTGATATGTCATCATCATATCTGCAGCCATTACTAGAGGCATCTCTTGAATTTTTACAAGTTTCTCTATCTCTTCTCCGACATCTTTACCTTCAATGGTAATGATAATTTTGCCTTTATCTTTATCATGTAGATGATACTCACAAATCTCAGAGTTTTTCAACTGTTCTACCAGTTCATCTATATTGGTTTGTAGTGCTTGTACTACGATACTTGATACATTCATAGCTATTTCCTTTTTTGGTTTATCTTTATTATTTTGTCAAGTCCCATACCATAATGGTATTGTCATCACTAGCTGAAAAAAGTCTATTTTCATCTTGGAAGAGTATGACATTTAGTGTACTCTTTTGCCCTTTAAGTAATGCTATTTTTGACTTAGTTACTGTGTTATAAATAGAAATATTATTCTTTTCATCCATAGCAAAGGCTACTTTTTTAGCACTAGAGCTCAGTGCTGTACTATAGATAAGAAAAGTTCCTTTTATATAATTACCTTTACCACTATTAACATCATAAAGAGAGCCTCTTTGGTCTTGCCCTGCTCCAGCGATTAACCCTTGTTTAAAATCTACTTTATAGACATTATCAACATTTTGTCCTTTAAGTTGTTTGATTACTTTTCCAGTTTTAGTTTCTACAACATTTAACACACCACTCTCACAAGAAAAAACAACTTGTGTCTTATCTTCATTTAAAGCAAAATCAGAAAATTTAGATTCACTAAGTTGTACACGGTAAATCTCTTTTTTATTGGCTATGTCTAGAAGTGCCACTTCATTACTTAAATAGCCCAACAAAATATGTGTATCATCAATAAAACGTGCTTTAATAATGGCTTCTTTATCTTCTGCTGAGAGTATCTGTTTTAATGTTTTATCATACACAAAAAGATTTGAATATCCACCTTTACCACTGTCACTTAGTAAAAGATATTTGTCATTTAGGCTGTCAGTACTCATTACCCTAGCAGGAAGTAAGTCACCCATAAAATCTTTTACATCAGGGATAGAAATCTCTTGTTTCTTTTCTCTTGTTGTAGCATCATAAATTTCTATATGTCCCATATCAGTAGCCACAACCAATTGATTGTCTACCAATACCATATCTTTGGCTGTACCATTAATTTCAATATTACTAATGGGTCTACTTTCTAATGTAGCAAAAACATAAATACTTAAAAAAAAGAAAAGTATGTAGCGTATCACACAATTTCCTCTACTTGTTCAAGTACCAAATTTTCAATCTCTTCTCCACTTAATTCAGATTTCACACCATACAAATCTTTTTCACTTGCTAAAAAGTTTACAAAGGTATCTTTATCATGAAGTTTTACCATAAGTTCATCCATCTTATCTTCACCAAGAGCTTGTTGTATAGGCTCTGCAATGTAGATAACATAATTGTAATCTTCATGATCAAACTCATACTCTTCAGAATCAAAATCTTCATAATTTTCATCTACGTTGAGTAGATGTCTTAACTCTACATCTTTATCTTCTAATTTTTCAAAAAGCTTTGGGTATTGTTCTTCTAATTTCATATTTTATTTTCCTCATTTTTTAATTCATATGTAGTATAACTAATTGCTTGTGTAGGGCAACGAGAGATACAAAATCCACATGCCGTACACTTATCATCATCTATAATAGGGTTAAACATACCATTAAAGAGTATGGCATCATCAATACATGGCTCTTTACATGAGTGACATATTACACCATGATGTGCCACGCATGCTTCTAGTGAAATCTTAAAAACAGCATTAAGCCAAGTAGCTGTCTGAGTATTTTCTAAAGAGAGAACATCTGCTTCACAACTATTGGCACATTCATCACAGAAGGTACAGCCATTTTTATTAAAACTAAGTGTAGGAGTACCATCTTCTTCTATAAATATAATCTTCTCATCACAAGAAGTAACACAAGCTTTACTTTCACAGCTTGGACACTTACTCTGAAAAAGAGATTCTGTACTACCATACGGTGGACGAACAAAAAGAGGAGACTCCTCCTCTTTTTGTTTCATAAGCGGTTTTGTAAAAGATTTAAAAAATTCTCTTCTGCTCGCCATTACTTAATATCTACACCCTCATTCATTGCATCTGCAAGAGTCGAATGACCTTTAAGTTCACCTGTAAGACCATCTGATTCAAAAGTATTACCTACTACTGTATCTGTCTTAGACTGTGGTGCATGACACTGAGAACAGTTAAATCTACCTTGGTAAAGTTTATCTGATTTTTTTGCTTTAGCAACAACAATATCACTCACATTTCCAAGGTCACTATTTAAACCAACTGTTTTACCCTCTTTTATCAACTCACCATCTTTATATACCGTTGTAGGTCTATAGTTTGTGAAGTGTGATTGTGGAATTGGTGTTGCACCCATTGCTTTTGCAGTCTCTGGCATATGACATCCAATACACTGGTTATTACTTTGTGTAATCGGTAATAAACCCTCTACTGAGTGAGGAATCATTGGTGGAGCATTTACATAAGCTCTCTCAAATCGAGTAGATTGTCCTGGAGCTGGTCTTGAATAATCTGTTTTTACAGGATTTGTCTCATCCTTTTCACTGTAAAGATCTGTTTGTCTAAGACCTAAAGTAAGTTCAGAAACCTCTTTTTTGTTTCCTAAATCTTCTTTGTCAAGTCTTTTTGCATCTCTCATATGTTCGTTAATATCAATCAATTTTGCAGGGGCTGCATAAAGTGCAGCCGAAGCGAGTAGTGATCCTAACGCAATTACCTTTATAACTTTTGTCATTTCTTCTCCTTTAACGTATTTACTTTTTTGTAAAACTTCTAATACTAAATCCTAAAGCATCATCATTACAGACATCTACACAACGACCACAGTTAGTACACTCTCCATCTGTGACAGAGATACTACTTTTGTTAATCATGTGCAGTACCTGATTTTCAGGACAAACTACCTTACAATCCATACAATTTGTACAGTTTGTATGGTTATGTTCTACCCTTACAATACTTTTCGAACCAATCACCGAATAGGCAGCACCAAGAGGACATAAATGTCCACACCATCCATTTTTAACCCCAAAGAGATCAAAAAGGAAAATAGCAATAATAACCGAAACACCTGCACCAAAACCAAAGACTATCCCTCTTTGCATAATGGTAATAGGACTCAACACTTCAAAAGCAGCCACACCCACTACTGCAGACACCACTATACCAAGAACCATAATCCAATATCTAGCTCGTCTCTTAATGAAACGATAATTGACCTCATCCTTGTCTAGTTTAAGTCTACGTCGTAGCCAGTTGGCTAAATCTGTCACCATATTGATAGGACAGACCCATGAACAAAATGCTCTTCCACCAACGACCATATAAAACACAGTAATAATCAAAGCACCCAATAAAACATCAGCTCCTAAAACAAAGCCTGATGCGAGTACTTGTACTGCGGTATATGGATCAGCCAATGGAATGAGACCAAACAATCTAGAGGCACCAAAAGTACCCTCTAACATATGCCAACCATACGCATTGGCACCAAAATATAAAAACAGAAGCGTAAACTGTGTCACTCTTCTAAGAAGTAGGTATTTAATATTTTTCATTAATACTCTACCTCCATATTAAGATAATCAGCTGCTTCTTTTTCACTTCTCTCATTCTTTGTTTTGATCTCTTTTGCATCACGTACACGCTCTTGATCTTTTTTATCCCAACCTTTAACATAGTGAGACCCAGCTCTACCTTTGGCTACTTCATTTGGTAGCACAAAAATGGCTGGTTTCTCTGTTACACAGGCTTGTTCACACAGACCACACCCGGTACATACATTATCATGAACAATAGGAAGCAAAAATGCATGCTTTCCTGTACGTTCATTTTTCTGATACTCCAAAGTTATCGCTTCATCCAATAAAGGACAAGCTCTATAACAAGCATCACATTGTATACCCCAAAAGGCAATACATGACTCTTTATGTACAACTGCTAGCCCCATCGTAGCTTTATTTATATCTAACTCTTTTTTTTCATTAAGTAAGCTAGGCATATCTAAAGCACCCGATGGACAAACAGGCACACATGGAACATCATCACACATATAACATGGTACTTCAGTTGGTATAAAGAATGGTGTACCAATCATACGATGGTCTCCACCTTTTGCCATTTGAAGTGTACCTGGTCTATTACTTCCATCTTTCTTTTTATTACTATCACGGTTCACACACGCTTCTGCACAAAGTCCACACTTGATGCATGCCTTAAGAAAATCATCTTCAGGCAATGCACCAGGGGGTCTAAGTACCAAAGGTGATGCTTTCACCTCATCACTATAGCCACTCCACAACAATCCACCAAGAGCCGTAAGACCTACGCTTTGAAGAGTCGTTGCCATAAACTTCCGTCTATTGTTGTTAGAGTTAGCCATTTATTTATGCCTTTTTAATACTTACCGCACACTTCTTGTAGTCTGTCTGTTTAGACATTGGACAAGTAGCATCAAGACATACTTTGTTGATAAATACTTTTTCATCAAACCAAGGTACAAATACAAGTCCTTGAGGTGGTCTGTTACGACCTCTAGTCTCAACTCTTGCTTTTACTTTACCACGACGAGACTCTACCCATGCAAGTTCACCACGTTTAAGACCTTTAGCCTTAGCATCAGCTGGGTGCATGTAACAAAGTGCTTCAGGAACCGCTCTAAATAGCTCTGGAACTCTCATTGTCATTGTACCTGAGTGCCAATGCTCTAGAACTCTACCTGTACATAACCAAGTATCATACTTTGCATCTGGCATTTCTGGTGGATCCATGTATGGTCTAGCAAAGATTTTTGCTTTATTTTTAAGTGCTAGTTTACCTTTAGACTTATCTGGACCTTTTAAGCTACCTTGGAGAAGGTTTTTAGCCAATGGACCATAGAATGCATGCGTTGAACCATTTCCTGACTCTTTCACTGCTTTTGCTGCATATGGGTCATATTTCGCGTTAAATCTCCACTGTGTCTCTTTACCATCAACCACTGGCCACTTAAGTCCACGTACTTTGTGATACACTTCAAATGGGGCAAGATCGTGTCCATGACCTCTACCAAATGATGCATACTCTTCAAAGAGGTACTCATGAACCATAAATCCACAACCTTTAGCCTCTTTACCATCACCACCAAGTACTTTACGGCTATCTCCATTACAATCAGAGTTATCATAACCTTTTTGAGGGAACTTATCCATATCAATTTTATAAGAAAGTCCTTTTTTGTTAGCAAAAAGAATATCATACATATTTGTATCTTCTTTGTATCCCATTTTAAGAGCATCTGCAATAACATTTGGAAGCTTCTTAGGGTTACCTTTTTTATCTTTACCACGTAATGGTTGCTCACCCCAAAGATCTTTAACTGTAAATCTTTTAGCAAACTCCATCCACTGCCATGTATCAGACATTGCATCACCTACAGGAAGAACTTGTTGTCTCCAGTGTTGTGTACGTCTTTCAGCATTTCCGTAAGCACCCCATTTTTCATAAATCATTGCTGATGGAAGAACAAGGTCAGAAACTTTCGCAGAGATACCAGGGTATCCATCTGAAGTAACAATAAAGTTATCCATTTCACGTGCTGCTTTAATCCAGTGAGACGCTGATGCAGAATCTTGGTATGCATTACATACATTTACCCATGCAAATTTAACCACACCATCTTCAATATCTCTATGGATTTTCATAATGTGTTGGTTACCTACTGGGTTTAGTGTACCAGCTGGGATTCCCCATACTTTTTCAGCATGAGCTCTATGTTTAGGGTTTTTAACCATCATATCTGCAGGAAGTCTATGACAGAATGTACCCACTTCTCTAGCCGTACCACATGCAGATGGTTGACCTGTGAGTGAGAATGCACCTGAACCTGGAATAGCTTGTTTGTTAAGCATAAAGTGAACATTGTAAGAGAGTGTATTTACCCAAGTACCACGTGTATGTTGGTTCATACCCATTGTCCAGAATGAAACTACTTTTCTTCCTTTTTCAATATATAGCTCTGCAAGACCTTGAAGTTTTTTCTTAAACTCTTCAATATCTTCGTTTGGATCACCTTTAGCAATCTTCGCTACATAATCAAGCGTAAATGGCTCTAAAGATTTTTTATACTCTTCAAAAGAGATATGCCAGTGCTTAAGGGTACCTGGAGTGTGCTTCATTGTATCACCCTCTTTGTATCCATAAGGCTCTAATGCTGGTGCCTCTTTAGCAGAAACTGTTGTTTTCATCTCTTTATCGATAGTTTCCATTTCAAGAGCAGTATACTTACCATCTTTAAGTGACTTCTCTCCAGCTCTTCTCATACCATAACCAATATTTACTGGTCCTGCTGTAAAGACAAGGTTTTTATCAACAAAAGCCCAATCAATAATATCTTCTGCACCACCACCTTTTTTATCTCTGTAAACTATCTCACGAGCGATGTAGTTCCAAAGAGCAAGGTCTGTGTTTGGAGAGAAAATAATATTGATATCACCAATATCACATGTTCTATGTGTATATGTTTGGATATTTACAATTTTTACTTTGTCTGGGTTAGAAAGTTTTCTATCTGAAACTCTTGACCATAAAATTGGGTGCATTTCTGCCATGTTTGAACCCCAAGTAACGATAGTATCTGTAATCTCAATATCATCGTAACAACCTGATGGCTCATCTACACCAAATGTTTGGTAGAAACCAACAACAGCTGATGCCATACAGTGACGAGCATTTGGATCAATTGCATTTGATCTAAATCCACCCTTCATCATTTTCTGAGCTGCATACCCTTCCATAACTGTATATTGACCTGATGCAAATACTGCTACACCTTCTGGTCCACTTGCTTTAAGTGCTTTTTTTGCATATTTTTCCATCTCATCAAAGGCACGTTCCCAAGAAACTGGTTTAAATTTACCATGCTTGTCAAACTCACCCTTGTCATTCATACGTAATAGTGGTGTTTTAAGTCTATCTGCACCATACATAATCTTCGCATTAAAGTAACCCTTAATACAGTTAAGACCTCTGTTTACTGGAGCAGCTGGATCCCCTTTTACTGCAACAATCTTACCACCTTTTGTTGCGAGCATAATTCCACACCCTGTACCACAGAATCTACATGCTGCCTTATCCCATCTCCAATCTTTCTGTGCATCCGTTGCCGCTGCATTTAGATTAGTTGGAACAGCAATTCCTACTGCAGATGCTGCTGACGCTGCTGCTGCACTCTTCAGAAATTCTCTTCTATTTAAAGCCATATTACTTCCTCCGTAAATTGATTTTTTTAGATTATTCTATAAAGTCCTCTAAAGAACGCTAGCTGTCCTTTAGAAAACTTAATATCATAACTACGTATTAAGTTTATCATAAGCAATTAAAGAAAAAACATGATTTATATCAAAAAAAGTAATTTACCTTATAAATACATCAAATATGTGGCATTTTAATTTGGAGTAAAAAAGTCTTAGATAAATTATTAAAATAAAATTTAAAGAAGTAGTAAAGAAAGTTGATGAAATTAAGAGTAAAGTACTCTTAATTCTAATAGTTTACATTCCTCCCAATGCCTCTTTTACATTATCATCTGCCATAGAGATATTCCAAGCTGGTTCCCATACAACTTCTACTTCAATAGCACCTACATCTTCTATACGCTCTACAGCTTCCAGTACCCATTGTTTAATCATCTGATGCAAGGGACAACCTTGTGTAGAAAGTGTCATAATAACATGTATGTTACATGTCTCTTCATCAACAATTGCATCATAAATCAATCCCATTTCTACAAGATTAAACCCTACTTCTGGATCTATTACTGTACTAATCGCATCAAATACATTCTCTTTACTAATACTACACATATATTATTTCCTTAAAATTATTTCATTTTAGTTAGCACCATAGGCTAACATTTTTTTCATCGTGATATAGAGGAATATTGCTCCCGCAAATAAAAAACTTCCACCTGCTTTAAAAAGAATATCACTCTCAAAAAGTAGCCCGAAGCCACCTAGTATTACACCTATAACTGTAAAATTGAACATCATACTTGCACCTTCTTTAGAGTACATTTCATGAAGCATCGGTACTTTCTCTTTTCCTACCAGTGGTGCAAAACGCTCAAACCATACTAAGAATGGCACTATCTTATAGAGATGCCCCGTAATCATAGAAGAGACAAACCCTAAAAGAAAAAACCAAACAGTAGTATGTAACATACTTTGATCATTTGTTACTAAAGCCACTGCACCTGTCATCATGGAAAATACCAATGAACCAAAAGCAAATATCATAGACTTTGCCCAGACATCCATCTCTTTACGTACCGTTAGTTTAGCAATAGTATAGATCTGCCAAATATAAAAAAGCACACCTATAAAACTGACTAAATACCCTACATACATTATCCATTCGATGCCCAAAAGTGCTCCTACAAAAACAATAGCTACCCCTACAATAAGGAGATTAAATGCTCTTTTTATAGGTTTTTCATCGAAACCATGTGCTAATGAAAACATAGGAATAAGTGTTAAAGAGAGTCCCATAATCGTTAACATAACATACCCACCAAGTACAGCGTAAACATGGGCTTTCAGCATCAGTGCTACATCTATTACCAAATCACCTGCTAATCCTAAAGCAATAGCAAACCCAGTTAAAATACCAAGTAAAAGGTATCCATTACTCCAAGCAACTGTTCTTACTGTTAATGTTTTCAGTGTTGTTTTTTTAAGCGTAACAATATTTTCAAAAGCAAATATCATCATGGCTACAAGCACTAACAAACCACCATAAGGAAGTAGTGAGGGCATAAACCAAAATCCTACAACCATCACAGAAGCTCCCGTACCAAGCAGTGGTAAAATGACATAATAGACATCTACCACAACATGTCCAACTTCAAGTACGACAGGAATAAGTTGTGCCATAGCTCCAAAAATAATCATCATCACAAAGCCAAGTAAAAAAAGGTGTACCCATCCTGCTATATCCATCTGCTGATAAGAGAACGTCGGTTCAAAAAACAATAATGACATCATAGAGAGTAGATAAAAGATTACCCCAAATTTAAAGAATGGGGCAATAAGGTTAAGTGGTGGTGCAAAATCTCGTGAGACTGGATTCATCTCTTAATGACCACCACAAGTATTGTCTGCAAGATTTGCTTTTTCACTCTCTCCAATTCTATAAGAAAAAACAAGTTTTACACGACCATCTTCTAATTTTTCTTCAGCAATATCGTAATTCTCACCAATTTTTGCAAGTAGCCCACCAGGACTTTTATGATTAATCATTACTACTTTTTTATTGGGTGCATCAAGCAATTTTAGTCCTGCCATAGCATTAACCATTGGATCTGGAGGTCCACATTTAGAGGTATCAAACTCTATAAATTGTGTCTCTTCTACTCTATATGTGAAAAAAGGAACTGTCGCTCCTTCTACTTCTAATGCTTCTTTTATTAATTCAGACATATTAACTCCTATTTAGTTTTATTTATTGTAATGCATTATTATTTAGATAAGATTGATTTATATCAAGAATCTCTCCAATCTTGTCAAATTAGCAAATCTTAAAATTACTTAAAATACCTTTGAAAGTACTCTTCTACTAAACCATCAAAATATTGCATACGCTCTTTACCTTTAGGCATTGTCGAACGTAATGCTTTCATTTTTTGTAAAAATTCCCCAACACTCTCTGGGATTATTTTTTCAAAATGACGACGTATATATTTTGCAAACGCAGGTGAAGCACCTCCCGTTGAAAAGGCTATCGTGAGGTCATCTTTTTTTACATAAGAAGGGAAAATAAAATCACAGTAATCTGTATTATCTACAGAGTTTACAAGTATTCTACTACCTCTACTCTCCTCATAGATTGATTTATGTAAGGTGATTGTATCCGTAGCAACAATGACAATATCAAAACCTTCTATATCTCCTCTTTCATACAGTCTTTTATGGAGTGTTAAACCATACGCATTAATAATTTGATTTGCTTCAGAACTTACTTCAGCAGTAATGACCGTAATCTCTTTAGTAAAATCTACCAGCTTTTCAAGCTTTTCTGTGGCTATAAATCCACCACCTACTACCAGTACTTTAAGTTCACTCATATCCATGAACATGGGGAAGAAAGACATCTATTGTTCCTTTATGTCAATTGTAATTCATAATTTAACAAAAGTCTATCATAATAGCTTTGATATGTATCAATCTTTGTTACACTATCATGAACTATAATCTAAATCACAACAACTATTGGAGCAAAAACTATGGAAAACGAACTACTTTACGAAATGCAAAATGCCTTTCCTATGATACAGAGACCTTTTGAGGCAGTAGCCCAAAAACTAGGAACTTCTGAGGAAGAGGTACTTACCATAGTACAAAAGCTCAAAAATGAAAAAATCATCCGTCAAACCTCTGCTATTTTTGATACGAAACGTTTAGGATACACATCCTCTTTAGTGGCTTTTAAAGTAGATGAAGATAAAGTAGATCAAGCAGCAGATATTATTAATCAACACCCAGGTGTTAGCCATAATTATCTACGTAACCATGAGTATAATATCTGGTTTACCATGGCAGTTGCTCCTGACTCTAAACTAGGACTTGAAAAAACTATTGAGATACTTAAAGAGCAGACAGGAGCAGAAGATGCTATTACACTCCCTACACTTAAAATGTTTAAAATTTCTGTCAAAATGGATACCACAGGTAAAAGAGCTAAAAAAGAAAAAGTAAAAAAGCTTGCCCACAAAGAGATTGAAATCACACCTGAGCATATAGCTGTAATTAAAGAATTACAAAAAGATATTACTGTTACAAAAGAGCCATTTAAAGAAGCTATAGAAAGATTGGATATGAGTTATGAAAGATTTTTTGAAATAGCAAACACACTTAAAGATGCGGGAGTTATGCGTCGTTTTGCCACTATTCTTAACCATAGAAAAGCAGGTTTTGGAGCGAACGCAATGTCTGTATGGGTAGTACCAGAATCTAGAGGTGAAGAGATAGGTAGAGAGATGGCAGAATTTTCAGCTGTCAGCCACTGCTACCTTAGACCAAGTTACCCAAATTGGCCCTACAACCTTTTTGCAATGGTTCATGGAAAAAGTCAAGAAGAGTGTGATAGTCTCATAGAAGAGATGGCTAAAGAGAGTGGGCTAACAGAATATGGAAAACTCTACTCTACTGTAGAATTTAAAAAACAACGTTTAGTCTATTTTGATGATGCATTTAAAGCGTGGGAAGCTCAAGTTTCTTAGCTAAGCGTGAAAGGGAATAACCTTTCACTTATTCATTAATCCTTAAATCCTATTTCTGCTTTAAAGTGTGCAATACAATCTGTACACTCTTTCATTGTATTGGTATCCACAATAATATAGAGTGCATCCGCATTTAAAATTTTAAGTTGATGATTGTCTACAGAAATAATTCCCTCTTTTTTAAACTTTGTAAGTATACGAGAAAATGTCTCTGGTGTTAAATTTAGAATAGATGCTATTTCATTATTTTTAAGTCGGTTAAAGATGGCTATTTTTTTTATCATTAAGTCTGCTACTTTTGCTTCTGAAGAGAGTATTGTCTCTTTATGTACCAAAGCAGAAAGTGTCATTACTTTAGCCGTTAAAGATTTAATAAGCTCCAATGAAAAGTCTGGTTGATTCAGATACTTATAAAGTTTATCAAAGTGAAGTAGTCCTATAGCACCATCTGTTACAAATTCACAGGTTGCAGGAAAAACTTCACGTTCAAAACAAGCAAATTCTGCAATAAGACAAGGTGCCGAAAAACGGTTTATTTGAATCTGTGAACCTTTAGGAGATGTTTTATAAAGCTTAACATCCCCCTCCATTAAAATATGTAAATAGTTACTATGATCTCCCTCATAAAACACTACACTGTCTTTCGTATATTGTTTCACATGAATGGCATTTTGAATCTCTTTAAGATAATTTTCACCCAATGCTGAGAACATTGGTACTTCTTCAAGTCTGATCATTTAAATTCCCTTTAGGCTCGTAAATAAGAGCCACACTATACAGTAGTATAGATAAAAACTCTCCTATTTATTATCCATAATAGCTACAAATGATATAAAGATGACTTAAAAATAATTTATTCTTATATAATGATATTATTTCTCAAACCAAGAGAGCTGATGATGTAACTTTACAACTTCACCTACTACAATAAGGGCGGGTGTAGGCAAATCTTTTGCTTTTTCATAAATATCTTCTAATGTACCTATGACTGTTTTTTCATCCGGTCTAGTTCCTCTACTAATGACAGCAACTGGGTGATCTTTAGGTTTTCCTATCTCCATAAGTTTTTTAGTAATTTTTTTAAGTCTATGTAATCCCATTAAGAAAACAATCGTATCATCTGTTTTATAATTTTCCCAAGGAATCTGAGAGTGATCTTTACCACTTGACTCATGTCCTGTCACTACTCTAAAAGAGACTGTAATACCACGATGTGTTACAGGTATACCAGCATATTCTGGTACAGCTATAGCAGAAGTAATCCCTGGGATAAATTCAAATTTAATATTACGTTCACGTAAATAGATACCCTCTTCTCCACCACGACCAAAAACTAAAGGATCCCCACCTTTGAGCCTTACAACACTTTCATATTTGAGTGCTGCTTGATAGATAGCTTCATTAATCTCTTCTTGAGGAAGTGTATGGTGAGAATCTTCTTTACCTACATAGATAAATTCACACCCATCTTTTGCTTCTTGTAAAATATCAGGATTGGCAAGTCTATCATAAATGATTACATCTGCTTCTCTTACTACACGTAGTGCTTTTACTGTGAGAAGTTCTATATCTCCTGGACCTGCACCTGTTAAATATACTGTACTCATTTAGTTTTTTCCTTTAGTTTGTTCTTCAGTTAAATAACATGATGGGTCTTCTGCCCACATATCTCCATGTATAGCATATGCCCTACTTCTAGAGCCTCCATTACAAATATTAATGTATTGACACTCTGCACATTTACCACCTAAGACTCTAGGATATACTCTTAGTTGTTCTAGAAGAGTTGTAGGTTCTTTTGTCCATATATCTGAAAAATCTTGTCTTAAAATATTTCCTATCTTTTTTGGGAAAAAAGGATCAGGCTTTACAAACCCTTCAGAATCAATATTAAGCAGTTTTCTACCTGCTGAATTTCCACCCCAATCTATAAGACGTTTTTTCATCTCATTTGCATGTTCTGGATATTTTTTTACAAATCTATCATAAAATAAAATAGCATCCATCTCCATATTACCTGTAACAATCTCTATATCTCTGTTACTTTCATGATACTCAAATGCTTTATCTAAAATATAATTTACTGCTGTGATACGCTGTTCTTTAGTAAGATCCATCTCTAGATTTTCTAATCCTCTACCACTGTAGACAAGATGAGAGATATATACTTTTGGAATATTATGTTTTTCTGCTAAGTCAAATATAAATTCCAAGTCATCATATGTATCTTTGGTAATGGTGAATCTAATACCTACTTTAGTCTTACCATAACTATTGAGCAGATCAACTGCTTTCATAGACTCTACAAATGAACCCTTAAGTCCCCTAAATGCATCATGGACATCAGGACTGCCATCAATACTGATACCTATATAATCAAAAGTATCCAAAATCTGTTCAGCATTTGATTTTTTAACATACAAACCATTAGTAGAAAGATAGGTCACAATACCCAAAGCCTTACAACGTGCTGCGATATCATAGATATCTTTTCGAGTCAGAGGCTCTCCCCCAGAAAAGATGAGAAATTTTACACCATTTGCTTTTAGTTTAGGTAGCGTATCCATGATATTTTCTGTTGTAAGTGTATCTACAGCATCTAAATCTGCTTTAGAGTAACAATGAAGACAACTCAAATTACAACGATTGGTAAAATTCCAAATGGCTATACTTCCATCTAGTACCCTTGCAGGTTTCCCTTCGGTAACAGATTTTAATAAATTGGAGAGTCT
>Ga0256826_1000446_pt1 | contig 25035 bp, 24 predicted proteins | sample CV79metaG_FD_185975 | JGI IMG/M metagenome (GOLD analysis project Ga0256826, IMG submission 185975) | Hydrothermal vent microbial communities from East Pacific Rise, Pacific Ocean - CV79 | ecosystem: Environmental > Aquatic > Marine > Hydrothermal vents | place: Pacific Ocean: East Pacific Rise...
CAATCCTAACCCCCCTACTGATACTACTCCTACTACTATCAGTAAACCCATTACAAGCCTATAACTATAGCTGGTCAACTCATGAAGATATAGTTGACCCAAACACACCACCAGATAACAAGCCACCTAAACCATGTAAAAACTCATGTGGCTGTGGAGATGGTGGTGGTTCAGGAGGAGCAAGTGCATCAGGTGGTGGTTCTAGTAGCTCTTCAGCTGCTGCAGGTAGTGGAAGTTCAACAAGTGGACAACCTGGTACTCCTAAAGGTTCTCCTGTCTACCTAAAGAGTGGTCACTTCACTTGGAATGATATAGACGTAGTACTCTCAGGTAAACCAGCCATAAAACTAAACCGTAACTTTAGCTCTCATGAGTCAAGAGTAGGACTCTTTGGTAATGGTTGGATAAGTAACCTTGAGAGAGCTGTAGTAAAAACTGTTAAAGGAGATGTAGTAGATGGTAATACTAGTTATAAGTATGTATATGTAAATAGACATGATAACTCTAAACGCTACTACTATACTGAGAACAATGGAACTATAGAACCTATACTAGGTGGATATAACAGAGTAACAAGAGTAAACGCCACTACCTTACAGCTTACATACCCTGATGGAGTCATAGAGCAGTTTGTAGATGGTAACCTTATACTTAGAAGAGATACTAATGGTAATAGTATTCATCTACTCTATGATAACTTAGGACTACTCCAAGAGGTAAAAGATGATAACTCTAAGAGTTTAACTTTTTACTATAATGCTCAAGGCTTCGTATCTGAAGTAAATGACTACACAGGAAGAGTATGGAACTATAGTTATGATATGGATGGGAACTTAGTATCTGTCACTAACCCTTTAGGAGATAGTAGAACATATACCTACCAAACATACAAACCACTCTATGATGCACAGGTATACTCACAACTTACATCTATTACTGATGCGAGTGGGAGAGTAGTAACTGCTGTAACATATAGTGGAGATAAAGTATCTAGTTATACAAGTGGTGCGAATAAGTACACTTACTCTTATAGTGGTAATACTGTTACTAAAGTAGATAGTTCTAATGATACTATTACTTATACTCTAGCAGATACAGGATTTATACAGAGTGTAAGAGACCCACTAGGTCATACAAACTCTATAAGCTATGATGCAAACGATACACCTACATCAAGAACTGATGCACTAGGAAATAGTACAACTCGTACTTATGATGCACTTGGAAGAACACTAAGTAGCACATCTCCTCTAGGACAAGTAACTTACTATGAGTACACAGCTAATAACCCTAAACCCACAAAGATAACATCTGCTCTAGGACATACTACTACTTATACTTATGATGATAAATATAATCTTGTTGGGATTACTGATGCTAAAGGTAATACAAGAGTAGCTATACTTGATGCAAAGGGAAACCCTGTAAGCATTACAGATGCTAAGGGCAATAAGCTAAGTATCACTTATAATGATTTATCTAAACCTTTAAGTATAACAGATGCACTTGGTCGTACTACAACATTTACTTATGACTCACTTGGTAATGCAGTTACTATGACAAATGCTAAGGGTGACACTACAACTATAGAGTATGACCAACTCAGTCGTGTTGTAAAAACTACAAACGCCATAGGTCATACAGTGCTTTATACTTATGATGGAGCAAGTAGAATACTCTCCCTTAGAGACCCAGTAGGAAATATAACTACATACTCTTACGATAGTTATGGAAGACTAAGTAAAGAAGTAAGACCTGACGGCAAGAGTACTACTTATAGCTATACAAGTGATAACTTAGTATCTTCTATCACTAGATACGATGGTAAAGTAGTAAGTTTTACTTATGATAAATCCAATAGACTTCTAAGTGAATCAGTAGATGGAGATACTATATCTCTAAGCTATGATGCTAAAGGTCTCATAACAAGTATCTCAAACGCAGTCTCTACTCTAAGTTACACTTATGATGCTGCTTCAAGACTCATCTCCACTTCTCAAAACGGCACAGACATCACTTATGCTTACGATGCTGATAATGAGTTAAGTTCATATAGTTTCTTAGGGAATACTCTAAACTATACAAGAGATGCTCTAGGACTAGCTACAAGCATAAACAATGGAGTAAACAACTTTGGATTTGCTTATGATGCTAATGGTGTACAGAGTAGTTCTACTCTAGGAAATGGTATAACAGAGAGTTTAACATTTAATGCAGTATATGAGTTAACTCGTATAAGCTCACAAACAGACAACTCTTCTTACACTTATGACAATATAGGTCTCTTAACAAGTAAGACTCTAAACGCTACAACTACATCTTACACTAACGATGCCATAGCAAGACTTACTCAAGATGGAGTAAATACATACTCTTATGACAAGGCTGGTAATAACCAAAACAATTCTGCTTCATACGAGACAACAACAAACCAACTCATAAGTACAGCTACACATAGTTTCACTTATGACTCTTATGGTAACCTAAAGCAAAAAGTAAATCTTAGTGACAACTCTAAAACGATGTACACTTGGAACTCAAGAAACCAACTCATACAAGTAGTCAAACAAGATGATACAAACGCCACTCTGAAAACATTAGAGTTTACTTATGATGCACTTGGAAGAAGAGCGAGTAAGACAGTAAACAACATCACTCAAAACTACCTTTATGATGGACAAGACATAATCGCTATCTTAGACACTAATAATAACCCTATATCTATCATAACACACGATGAGTCTATAGATACTCCACTAAGTATAAGAACAAATTCTGAGAGTTACTTCTACCAAAGAGACCATCAAGGTTCAATCACAAACCTTACAGACTCTAACCAAAACAAAGTACAAGAGTATAGTTACACAGATGCTTATGGTACAACACAAGTAACACAAACACTCAATACAAATAACCCTTATGCCTACACAGGTAGAGAGTTAGATGACACAGACCTATACTACTACAGAGCAAGATACTACGACCCTTCTACTCAGAGGTTCTTAAGCGAGGACCCGATAGGATTCAGTTCTGGTGATTTTAACTTTTATAGGTATGTTGGGAATTCGCCTACCTATTATACTGATCCTAGTGGGAAAATAGCTTGGGTTCCTATTATGTGGGCATTAACTTTCGGATGGGGTTTAGTGGATGTATATGATGGAGAACTTCCGAAAAATCAAACTTGTCCATTACAAAGACCGTCATGTGAACAAAAGAAAAAGCCTTCAACAACAGATAGAACAAAAAAGAAACGTAAATGGAAAAAAGTTAAAGGAAAGAGAACAAGAAGATAAGGAAAAATATTGAATTATATTTATTATGCAGTGATGTACCTTGTTTTAATTAATACGGTTACATCCTATAGATTGTTAAAATCACATGAACTTGAATTGTATCAGAAAATAATTCAACTTATATTATTATGGCTCATACCTATAATAGGTGTACTAATGGTTACATTTTTTATAAATCAACACCCTACTGTATTGAATAAAAATTTAAAGATGTTTAAAATGATATTGAAGATATTATCAATTCCTTTATTTATTAAAATTGTATTTAAAGAAGATAAATGGGCTGTAGATAATTCTTCTAATCAGTCTCATGTTGGAGAAGGTTTTGTTGATATTGGTAGTGGAGATTAAATTATATATGACTTTCTACCAAAGAGATCATCAAGGTTTAATCACAAACCTTACAGACTCTAACCAAAACAAAGTACAAGAGTATAGTTACACAGATGCTTATGGTACAACACAAGTAACACAAACACTCAATACAAATAACCCTTATGCCTACACAGGTAGAGAGTTAGATGACACAGACCTATACTACTACAGAGCAAGATACTACGACCCTTCTACTCAGAGGTTCTTAAGCGAGGACCCGATAGGATTCAGTTCTGGTGATTTTAACTTTTATAGGTATGTTGGGAATTCTCCGGGGAATTTTACTGATCCGTTTGGTCTGAAATATCTTTCAAAACCATTCATAACATATAATGGTACATATACATGTAGAGATTGTGTAGCAGCGTCATATGCTACATGCTTAGTCGGTGGTTACGGGCTAGGAATAAAAGGTTATCAATTGGCTGCAAGAAATCCACTGTTTATTCAAAATTTTGTGCAAGGAGCGACTACTCAAACCCCAAATTTAGCGATACCTGCACAAAGATATGGATATGGATCGAAAAAATTACTTGATTATCTATTACAATAAGGTAGAATTATGAATAAAGCCATATTCTTTGAAGGATTAGTATTAATAGTGTTTGCATATTATGTAATTACACATAAATATATATATGATTCACTTATTGGTGCTCATATTAATATTGAACATACTCAGTATCCATTGAGTATTGGCTTGCTAATTTTTGGTTGCATGTTGATTATTAGTTCATTTAGAAAGAATGATACTAGGAACAAATAACTCAAACGAACAACCTTTGTGACTACATGTAAGCCTCCCTTAGTGCTTCCACCGTTTACTGGTTCCCACGGTCCCCGTGGAAACCCATCATAAAAAGCCAAGAAATAAGAGCCCAAGTGGAGGCACAATAATGAGAGTAATCCTAACCCCCCCCTACTAATACTACTCTTACTACTATCAGTAAACCCATTACAAGCCTATAATTATAGCTGGTCAACTCATGAAGATATAGTTGACCCAAATACAACTAAATATTTTAGATTAAGATAGCTGTATAAAAGTTATGTATTAGCATCTTGTAGACTTGCTGGAATGGATTTTTTTAAACATACTCTTGTAATAAGAATATGGATAAGCAATTAAGTACTATAAAAGTTCAGTATTTAGTAGTAATATCAAAGGTATGGAAAATTTATTGTAATCTAAAAAAACAGATATGGCTCTTAATTTTCTTCTATCTATCTTTTATTAACTCTAAAAGAGAATATTTTAATATTGAGTTGGAAATTTTGTCTAACATAGGGGTTATTTAGACAAAATAAACAATCTCTATATTTTCTTAATTATTCTTATGAGTATCAGGCGACCTATACAAGTGAAGGCATTTAGTGACAAATTCTTTTGATTTCGATATTTGCAAATCTTCTAAATCATAACCGAGAGAGTCTATTCTTTTAATGACATTTTTAATGATTTTTAATGATTTATCTTCATCTTTTATTACATCGAATATATTTTCACAATAAAATATCGATTTTTTTGATTCAAAAGGGGAGCAAGAAATAGGATTTATTTCATGTCTTAACATAGTTAAAATATGATATTTTATTTTTTTATACTTTTTATCTATCTTTTTTAGTCTAAATAATGATTCCACTCGATATGTCGCAAAGGAAGCCACATAATATGGGAACATATTATGATTATCTAGAAATAATTTGTTCCCAAACTCTTGGAATAAAGCTCCGAAGAACCTAGTAGCCATATTTGGTTTATCGTAAAACATACTCGCCATTGCTTTAATTTGTGTAGTTTTATCAATTATCCTTTTTCTCTCAACAGAACCATTATTATATTGCTTTGATCTTCGTTCATAAAAAAGACGGTCGTCTCCTGTAAATGTTCTATAATAATCTTCTAACCTTTTTTGAAAATTTGAAAATGCCAATAAATCTTGTTCTTTAACTTCTGTTTGTCTATTTGTAGACCTTATAATCCTTGATGTTAAATCCTCTTCATCACTTATAACTAGTTTAATCGGAACTTGGACACTAGCATCTAAATACTCTTTATTCTCAAATAAAACATGTGATGTTTGACAGCCATTAATAATTTGATAGTTTGTGATTGTAAATGTATCTCTTGTTGTTTGTAAGTTTTCAGCAACAATAGTAATGCCATTATTTAATATTGAAAACGAATCCTTATAGGATGACTGAATTGTATTCGAAATTTCATTATTAACTTTATTATCCCCTTGATAATCTCTAACATTATCATAAAACACATGAGACAACAGTTCACCCTTACTATTTGTCATTAATTCAATTATACTTGTTGTGTCAACTACACCAATATATGATTCTTTTACATTATCTATTATTGGTAATGTCACCCTGTTGGGAAATTCAAAAGCTTTTTCAATAGTTTGACCTATCGTTTTATACTTTTCTTGTATTTCAATTGCTCCATCAAGTTCGAATGTAACTTTAGAGAAAAGATTTTCAGATTTAATATTTTCTAATATATCTTGCCTTTTTGCTAATACATTTTGATCATTTTCATTGAGTCCAAGTGTTACATAATATAAACTACAAATTGGTTTTTCTTTTAGTTCAGAAATTCTATCAACAAAACTGTTAAACAATTTTATTTTTTCTAACCCATAATCTGACCATTTTAGTTTTTGTGTTTCAGATATGAAGTCTTGTACCGCGAATCCAAAATTACCTATGTCTTTTGAATCAAACTTTGTAGAAGTTTTTGATTGAATGAATATAATTTCAGCAGAACACTTTTTATATTGATCTAAAAAATCAGTTAGTTCATCTACCGTTGTAATTAATTGTTTATTTAGTAATAAAGCAAATCCATCAATACCTATCGTACCATTTCCTCCAATATTAATATCTTCAATATCAAATATATATTCTATTTTCGGTTCTACAATTGCATAATTAACAAAGTGTTCAAATCTTAATGTGTTATCTGTAATTGCCTCTAATTCAAATTTTTTTGAAAAATCATTTAAAAAACTTTTTGTTACTCTATCCATTAGAAAATTCCTTAATTTATTATTGTTTTACTCAACCACTATCTTGAACAATGATTTTATTCGCTTAAAAACTTCTTCACTAGTACTTGTTAGTTATTTACAAAAGCCATTATTTCCGCTAAACTTTTACATGTTATTTGATCGTCATTTGTCCAAGCAAGTGTAATATTTGTATCTTTAAGTGCTTGTATTAGATTAGTTAAAACTCTTTCATCTCCATTTGTATAAAGATATAATTTTCTTAAAGTTTTATCCTGAGGTTTTTTTCCAATAGGGAGTTTTTTAATACCCATTAAGATAGTTCTATCTGCTTGGTCAATTATATTAGGTAAATTATTTTGAACATCAGGCCAGACTTCTCTTAACTTATCTAACTTTGTTTGTAAAAGTAATATATGAGGAATATCACTATTTAAGCTTTCTAGAAAACTAGAAAATTCAAAAGCAGTTCCTCCATTTCCAAGTTGTAGTTCATTAATAATTGCTTCTTTATCATCATCATTAAAATAAATATCAAAGACACCATTTCTATGACTTCCATACATTTTTAATTCTAAAAATGTATTGGTATTTCTTAAATGTAAGAACAACCTATCTTTTGATGTCTTATCCTCATCTGAAAAGAACATTAAAAAGACAAATCTTCCATTACCTTCCTGTATTTCAAATACAAGTGTAGGGTCAGCCCTATTTAATGCATCTTGATAGATACTAGTTAAACCACTAAAGTTAAACTTTAAACTCATTTTAAATCCTCGTATAATTTTATTCTTAAATTATGATTGTTACATCAATATCGCCTATTAAACTGCCAATATAAGAACTATATTATTGTTATAATAGCTTTTTTAAATTTGAAATATATAAGTGAAACTACTAAAATAGTGGTTTCACTTAGTATCTTTGATTACTTATCATACTTACTATCTACTTCAGTGTTGAAAAAATCATTTCTTCTATCATCTGTGTGATCAGCTACACCTTTATATTTTCCTTGCTTTTGATCAATTACTTGATTTGTATTTGTATCTATTTTTTTACAAATACCTGTATCTACATCGCAAACTTGTATTCTGTCATTCACAGAACCTTTTCTTGAATCATCACCTGTATTTGTTGCCATTTCTAATCCTTATATTTAATTGAGCCATAGTCGATTACTATAGCTTACTGACTACGAGATTTTATTGTAAATTTTTTCTAAACATGTTGATGCTATTTGATCAGCTTCACCAATATCTTTTCCTTTACCTTTCTCACAATTAATTTTTAAATGCTTAGAAACTTCTAATGCTAAATCTCCTTTAGTCATATGGTTAATATCAATATTATACTTATTACATAGTGCAATAAAAAAATCTTTAGATACAGTATCATTATGTACTTCAGGGTTTGTCTGATTATCAAAAAAATTATTTTCAAATTCTATATTTAATTTTCTACATATATGTCTAACTCCAATGTTTTTTAATCTATAATAACGACCGATTAGTATATTAGCAAAATAAGTATTAATATTCCTAGTAATTTGATGATTTAATGATTAAAAAAATTAATGCTTCATCTCATTTCCATTTAAGTAAGTACAAACCAATCAGTATATTATGGTATGCTCTTTGCTTTACATGTCTTAAGGATAATACTATGACTGTAACATCAACAAGCCAAACACAATATGTAAGACAAACTAGTAATACTACGAATGCTACTAGACAAGAGTACAAATCATCTAACACCATTCCCCAACAAAAAAGTAATGAAAACAAGTGGATAAACGAACTCAACAAAGATATAAATAATATACTTAACAATACATCTTCTGCTACATCTGTCAATCTTCAATCTTCACTTATCAAAGAGGAGATAGAAGAAAAAATAAATCAATATGCTCAAATCTTAATGAAAGAGAGTGGAGATACTTCAGAGTCTGAACTCGAAACCTCAAAGCTTCTCAATGAATATAAAAAAGAGCTACTTCAAGAGTATAAAGCAAGTATAGAAGATTCAACTGATACTGTAATGAGTACGCAACAACAAGCTGTTATACAAGTGCTTATGCAAGAGAATACACAAGAGACTAGCGTATTAACAGCACTACTTGCTACTAAGTCTGGTGCAGTAAAAGAGACACAAGAAATAACTAGAATTGATGAGATGAAAGAGAAGTATAAAGATATTTATACTCCTATTCCTGAGACTTACTCTAAGGCTGATGAAGATTTACAAATAAAGAAAGTTTATGAAGCTTATCCTAATTATATGTCCCTTCAAGAATTATGGGATAAGCAACAGTCATTTTATAAAGGAGAACCCAATAAATTAGGTTCAACCCAAACAGAGGAACAAGAAAAATATCAAAAAATTGCATCAGAGAGTATGACTGGTTGGATAAATCAAAAATATGGGAGTTTGAAAGGTCTAAATGAAATGGTCAGTGGTTCTCAAGGTGTAAAAGACAAATACCCAGTAAATTTGATGGCAAAAGATGGAGATATTAAAAATGCTAAAGAGCTAACTCGTTTTACAAATGCTGCTATCTATGAAGGTCTTGAAAGTGGTAAAACATTATTTGAGGCAAAAAAAGATGCTGGTATGTCTCGAACAGTGTGGATGGATGAACAGGCTGCAACTAGAAAAACAGATGGAGCATTTAATAAGTCAGGAACTCTGTATTCTCCATCTGGAAAATCTTTTTTACAAGAATGGAATGATGAGAGAGATGTTAACTGGAAGATGAATTCAACATGGGATTTAAGAGCATACGGTATAGATGATAAATGGGAATGGCATGAAATATATGAGAACCAAGATAAAATGATATCTGAGATAAAAAAAGAGATTAATGAATATAATTTTATGCTAAATAATCGCGGTTTAATGGAAAATGCTAATAATAAACTCGATCCAAATTATAGAGATAGAATTAATTTCTATGAGAAACAAATTAATAATGAATATATGCCCAAAGCAGAATTAGCACTTAAGGTATTTGAAAATTATAAGATATATGATTAATAAAATATAAAGACATAAAGTCTTTATATCTCAAGGAGTTATTTTGTATTACGGTCAATACTTACACTATTACCAAGTTTAACAGTACCATCGGTTGCAGTAATTTTAGTTTCTATGAAAAAAGAACCAATATTTTTGGAGTTATCCAATTTAAATGCATGAATATTTCCAGAATGATATACCCAATTAGGAGTAAAAGGAGACTTCTGACCGGCTTCATATTTCCAAAATGTAAGCTGATTAATAGAGTATCCATTATAGTTTACATAAACATAAGTTACTGATAAATCATTAGGATTGATATAAGTATCATACCATGATTCATAACGTTCAATTGCAGAATAATCGATTGTATACCACCAATTATCTATTTTTCCACTGTATTTGATACTATCATATGGGTAACTAGCATTCCAATACTGATATGTAACTGTATTTAACTTAGTTAATAAAAGAGGCTTTGGATTTAAATTGTCTCTGGAGTCTCTAATATCAACCTGTGTAATAAAAGCTCTAGGGTGTGTCCCAAGATCTATATCTGCTAATGTAATAGCAAAGAGTGTGTTTGTCACTAAAAGTAGTGAAAGAAGTAATTTCTTCATATGTAACCTTGTGTAAAATTCAATTCATTAATAAACAAACTGTATGGTATTATTTCTTAAATATTGTTATATGTTGCTTAATAATACAAACTGATAGGTATTTAATTTTAACTGATGGAGAGTAAGTGGAGAATTTGAATAAAGATTATATAATTTATGCTTTAATAGGAGTTATTACTTTTTTAGTAACTTACTTAGCTTTTGAAAAACCTATGTTTAAAGAAGTAGTTAAAACAGAGTATGAAACAGTTGTTGAAGAAAAAGTTATATACAGAGATGTTGAGTGTCCTCAGGTTTTTGAGATTGTCCAAAATGGTATAGACACATTAGAGATAGTAAAAGAAGAGACTCCCCAAGAACATCTCATCACTTCCACATTTGATGTACATCATAGATATACTATCTCACTATTTACTTATGAAACAATCCCACAAGTTCATAGTTTTAAAAAGATGGTCTTAAATGCTAAGATACATGATGAAGATATGCAGAGTATATTTGTAATGGATGTTAATCAAGAGATACTAAACTCTCTTGGTGATGTCTACTTTAAAGTAATGGATAATCATACAAAAAAGAGTTACACAAACCATGACTCATGTCTGTACAATACTGTTGAAGGGTTCATCTATCATACAAATCTTTACCTATCTGGAGAAGAGATTATGTGTGACATTAGTGAAGATCGAGAACTTACACAGAGTAGTAAAAAACTCTTACTGGGTAATAAAGCAAATAAAGAGATCTCTAAAACTTTTTTAAAGATGGATAGTTCTACCCTTAAAGGTTTATAGAGTTCGAATATGTTGTGTAAGACCCTCAAAACTATCTTTGAGAGTCTTTAAGCGATTAAATGCTTTTGCGCTTCCGATACTTCCCTCAACAGAGGACATTATAAAAAGTGCTTGCATCTTAGGGTTAAAGTCACTTTTTGTCTGTTTTAAAATTTGAGCCTTTGTAAGAGCTTTTTCTATAGACTCTTGCCAACGACTGTAAACACCCTCTAAATACTTAAAAAACATCTCATTCTTATCACTCATATCTTGTATAAAATTATTGAGAGGGCATCCATGTTTTACATCTAGGAAAACATCTTTATTAGCATACATAGCATAAAGAGAATTTATCTGTTCCACTAAAACTTCTATAGGAGATTCAGTATTGGTTAAGGGATCTATCCAATGAGATATAAGTATACTCTCTATGTAATGTTCCATAGTCTCTGCCACTAACTTATCCTTAGATGGAAAATGATAATAGAGTGATCCCTTAGTCATCTTAACAACTTTTAAAATATCTACTATACTAGTAGCACAGTAACCCTTTTTGTATAGTAGTTCAAATGTTGTATCGATTATAAGTTTTTTAGTTTTATTCATAGTGTTATTTTACTCCATATAACTGTTCTTGTCAATTAATCATATATTTTTCATCACAAATTTTTTCTAATTCACTCCAAATCATTGCACGTATGTTTAAAGAGTCTTTCACTGCTGCTGCTATCTCCTTGTGCTCTTTCTCTGTAGTATTCATACATAAAACTGTTGTTGCATCATCACTATGCTCTTGATCACGCTCACCATGTCTTCCCCAAAAGTCCATATCTATGTCATCTTTAAAAGCTTCTTTAGTCCCTTTCACAAGATATGGGAAGTTGTTTGGTATTGTAAGTTCTCCACCATATCCTAACCATGAACACCCTATTGCAAAAGACTTGTTTGCAACTGCATCAAAAATAGTGTTGTTAAGTATACGTATACTAGATATAGTCTCTGTTTTATCTAAACCCCTTTGAGATATCCCAATAGAATCTAGCATAGATAAATATAACATAGGATGGCATCCATTTAAGTTATTTCCACCCATCTCTTCATATAGGTTATCCATAAGCATAAAACGACTTTTTATGTCAGGTGCATTTCCCATAAGTTTACATATAGCTGCTGTAAAAGGCATTACTATTTTTCCAAACTGTTTTAGTACAAATATAACACCCTCTTGAGTGTATACATTATCTGCTAGCTTTTTTAAAAAAGGATGATCAAACACCTCATGAGTTAACATCTCCTTTTCAAGCTCCTCTAAAAACATATAATTACTTTTATATGTAGCACTAGTTAATTCCATCTCACTGTACGGTGTAGTTAGGTATTCCATTTTCTTCCTTTTAATTATTTAAATTTCAAAGTGAATTATGTCCTACATGTCTATAATCAACAAGATGGATAAGGGACAATATAAGTTCCATAAATGACAACAAGGATAATTCATGCAAATAGTAGAAACAAATACACACATAAAAGTTGCTATAGTTAATTATGACAAAGCATTGAGTTCTTCAATAATGGGTATGTTAGATATATTTGAGATTGTAAATTCATTCTGCTTAGACACAACTTGCCATAAGCGTTTTGAAACGAAAATATTACATACAAACTCTTCTATTGAAAATTTTAATATCACTGTAAATTTTGATAGTGAACCTATTAATACCTATGAAAATTTTGATCTTATTATCATTCCTCCAATTATTGACAGAAAACATAATTTTAGTGACAATAGGGAGTTAGTGGAATGGCTACAAAAAATGAGTTACAGAGGTAACATCATTAGTTCAGTCTGTGTTGGTGCCTATGTCCTAGCACAGGCTGGTTTACTTGATAATAAGAATGCTACTTGTCACTGGGTGATTGAGCAGAAGATTAAACAAGAGTATCCCTTAGTAAAACTAGATGTTGATAAGCTTATTGTTCAAGATCAAAATATAGTTACTGCAGGTGGGTCGAGTGCATACATACATCTATGTTTATATATGATACGAAAATTCTTTTCAGTTGAAGTGGCATATAGATGCGCAAACTTATTGGGTGTTGACCCTGGTAAAACTAGCCAACAGCATTATAAAAACCTTTCTATCCTTCCAACTCATAATGATGCTGACATTCAAAAAATTATTAACTGTATCAATAATTATTTTTATAGGACTATAACATTAGAAACTATGTCTAACAAAATATCAGTTAGTCAAAGAACTCTCATTAGAAAGTTTAAAAAAACAACTGGAGAACTACCAAATCATTATTTACAAAAGATAAGAGTACAAAAGGCAAAAGAGCTATTAATTAGTACAAGGGATAGCTTTGAGGAGATTACATATTTTGTGGGATATTCAAACCCGTCGACATTTCGAAGTTTGTTTAAAAAAATGACAGGATTAAATCCTGGTAAATATAGAGAATTTTTTATGGTTTTATGATGAACTCCTTAACACTAAACCAAAGAATTCAGTTTTACTGGTTCTTTTTAGGAGTTGTAATTTCATCGGTACCTTGATGAGTATACTTCTCATATTAAGTTAAGTCTTTTTTACCCTCTTGCATTGATATAGCAAGACTTAATGAACCTATTTCCCTCTCTGAAAGGCTTACTTTATTGCTAAGTTCAGTTATTGTTTTTTGATACTCAACTAATTGAGTTTGAGCTTTAACATACTCTCTATCAATCCCTTTATACTCTTTATTATCACTCTCTAAGCGTTCAATATCTTTTAAAATAGCACTTTTTTCAGCAGAGAGTTTCACTACTTCTGTTTTTTGTTCAGCATAAGCTAGTTGGAGTTGTGTTAATTGTGCTTTCATATTCTCAAACTCTGCTTTTTGCATATCGCGTTTAGCTTCATCAATGAAGAGCTCTTTTACCTGTTCTCTTAGATGTTTTGTTTCAAGTTCTGCATTCTGTGCTTTAGCATTTGCTACTTCAATAAGTGCTTTTGCTTTTTCTTGTTCTGATTTGATATTATTATCTGATAAGAGTTTAATCTCAGTAGCTTCTGCTTGTGCAATACGTTTTGCTTCAAGAGCAGTATCTGCTTTGGCATTTGCCTTTTCTATCTTTTGTTGTGCATCTCTATTGGCTACTTCTATACTTAAAAGAGCATCTGCTTGAATCTTTTGTGCCTCGGCTACCTTCTCTTCAAGAAGTTCAACCAACTCATTAATCTGCTCTTTTTGGCGAATGTTTATTTCTGAAAGTTGTGTAGTGCGTTTAGCAACTATGAGCTGTATCTCACCGGCAATAAGTTTAGCAACAGCACCACTCCCTATCTCATCAGCCATCTTGGATACATCTAAATCTCTTTTATCAAAAAAATCACGAAGATATTTAGAAACTACCTCTGTTTTACCACCTGTAACTGATATAACACTTCGTACTGTTGGTTTAACACCTTGAGTAAGCATGTCAGATGCAACTTTCTCAATTTGCTCAAATGATATAGTTCTAATTTTCTCTTGCATAAATATCCTTCTTGTTATACGAAATTATAGCATAATAAAATTAAAGAAACAATATTTAAAGGAAACATCTGTTTCCTGTTTCCTTAATTAATATAATTTATGAAAGAATAGAGCTACATTTCTCTTTTATTCTACTGTATAATAAACTCCTCAAAATTGGAAATGATAATGACACTAGAACAAAAACAAGAACTTAAAAAAATAATCCAAACACAAATAGCAGAACTTACAGATGAAATTGCAAATATTCAAACATTACTGCAGCCAATAAAAAAAGATTGCTCACTCGACAATGCAGCACACCAAAGTCTCAAGCAAGACCAGAATATTAATATTAGTAGATATGAAGTTTCCAAAAAAAGATTAAATAAATTAAAAGCTACCTATTTAAGATTTGATACTACTGAGTTTGGAGTCTGTAGAGAGTGTGAAGAAGATATTAGCATAGGACGCTTAAAACTTATACCCGAATCAGAGCACTGTATTGCATGTATGAATGAACTGGGACTTTAAAGAAAATGATTAAATAGATTATATTCTAGTATAAGCATTTAAAAACTATAACACAAAGGCATATAAATGGCGTTCACACCTTCAACACCCTATCTTACAACCGATGGTATAGTTGAGATATATAATGACTCACAGAGCTTCTTAAGCATTGTTTTAATCCAAAGAAAATATGAACCACTTGGTTTAGCTCTTCCCGGTGGATTTGTAGATATTGGAGAGAGTGTTGAAGATGCTGTTGTTCGTGAGATGAAAGAGGAAATATCTTTAGATGTTGCAATAGTCTCTTTGTTTAATGTTTACTCTAATCCCAATAGAGACAAAAGATTTCATACAGCTTCAGTAGTTTATGTTTGCAAAGCATATGGACAGCCTATTGGTGCTGATGATGCTAAAGTGGCTATGCTTGTTAAATTAGAGGATTTAGACTCAGAGAGTATGATGTTTGATCATGGGGAGATATTAAAAGATTATCTTCTTAAGTATCACCCTGCCCTAGGAAAATAGTAACCTATATAATTTCAACAACTATTAAATGACTTCGTTTTTATCGTAAAACGAAGTACTTTAACACCTCTAACCTTTTCCTATCCAAGTAACTCTAAGAGCTCTTGTGAACCAAACTTCATGTCATCTTGTTGCTTATCCCTATCATATATTCCATCTTGGAGTGACTTCTTAGACTTTTGCATCTCTATTATTTTTTGCTCTATTGTATTTTCAACTATAAGTTTATATACAAACACTGCTTTGTCTTGTCCTATTCTGTAGGCTCTATCTGTTGCTTGGTTCTCAACTGCAGGGTTCCACCATGGATCATAATGTATTACCGTATCTGCTTGGACTAGGTTAAGCCCTACTCCACCCGCTTTGAGTGAGATTAAAAATATATCTGCTTTACCCTCTGTAAACTTCTCTATTGCCTCTTCTCGTTTTCTGGTGCTACCTGTTAGTTTAGTATAGCTAATGCTCTTCTCTTTTATCTTTTTCTCTAGTATGGCTAACATTGATGTAAATTGAGAAAATACTAATATCTTTCTACCCTCTGCTAGAAGTTCATCCACTAGGTCTAAAAAGAGTTCTAGTTTAGCAGAGTGGTGTATCTTCTGGGCTTCTTCTATTTTTAACAATGATGGATCACAACATACTTGGCGAAGCTTTAGTAGTGCATCGAGTATTGTGATGTGAGAAGAGCCTATCCCTTTAGCACTCACAGCTTCTTGGACTCTCTTCTCCATAGTAACTCTAATAGACTCATAGAGTTTAGATTGAGTATCCTCAAACTGTGTATACTTTATTATCTCTGTCTTAGCTGGTAACTCTTTAGCTACTATCTCTTTGGTACGTCGAAGCATAAATGGTTTTATACGCTTATTGAGAAGATTCTGTCTCTCGAAATTATGCTCTTTCTCAATTGGCGTTTGATAGTACTTTTTAAAGAAACTCATCGTGTCTAAGAAGCCCGGCATTAAAAAGCTAAATATACTCCACAGTTCTCCTAAGTGATTCTCAATCGGTGTACCACTCAGTGCTAGCCTATTCTCACTCTTTAAAGTTTTTAAAGCAATAGCCATTTTTGTTTTATGGTTTTTAATCTTCTGGGCTTCATCAAGAATGATATATAAAAAGTTATATGCTAAAAACTTCTTTTGGTCTCTTACAATGAGTGGGTATGTTGTTAAAAGCACATCATACTCTTCTATCAAAGTAAACTGCCCTGCTCTATCGCTTCCATGGAGTGAGAGAACTTTGAGGTTTGGAGTAAACTTCTTTGCTTCTTGTTTCCAGTTAGCAATGAGTGATGTTGGCATTACTATGAGAGAAGGAGTTGTAAGTAGACCCTCCTCTTTTAATCTTGAGAGGTGTGTGAGTGTTTGAATAGTTTTACCAAGTCCCATATCATCTGCAAGGATACCTCCAAACTTATATTCGTACAAAAAGTTTAACCAGTTAATCCCCTCTTGTTGATACTCTCTTAACTCTGCATTAAGCACTTTTGGAGGGGTAACTGTTTGGATTCCTTGAAAATCTTTGAGTCTATTAGAGAGATCAATGATATCCTTACTACCTCTCCAGATAATATCATCATCCATAAAATCTAATAAATGCGCATCAAAGGGAGATATCTTAAGAGTCCCATCCTTCTCTTTTTTATCAAGCAGTTCAATGATGGTATTAATTATAGGTTTTATCTGCTTGGTCTCTATCTCCACAAAGTGATTCTCTGCTATTTCAATGTTTATGAGTTCTGGCATATTCTCAAAGTTATCAAACTCTTCAATGATACCAGTAACTAGAGGAGCAATAGGCTGAGAGATTCCATTAAACTCAAGATTAAAAGAGAGACTAAACCAATCATTACTTTCTTGACTCTCTGCTACTATCTCACATGAGGGTTCAAACTTCATACTGAACTCTTCATCTATTTCTACTATCCATCCTTCACTCTTTAAAGTTTCTAAATGGTTTTGTAAAAAGTCTTTCCAAATTTTTAGTTGAGTTTGTCTATTTGTTGTATCTAAGCTAACAAAAATATTATTATCTACTAACGCTGTTATAAACCCGAATGACTCAATTCTTTGTTTAGCATTCTCTTCAAAGCTTAAGTCTCTTAGAATTTCAATCTTCTGTTCGTTCTCGTAAAAAGATTTTTTCTCATCTCTTGGGAAATATTTCACACTATATGCATCGTATAAAAAATCTAATGTAAATGAGTTAAAACTATTTTCGTGTTCTTCTTGAGTAAACTTGAGATGAATTGATGGTATTGGAGTTAGAGCTATCTTTTTAATATTAATTGCTTTTGGGGTGAGGATATCTACACTTGGTAGTTTTTTAGCTACTTGTGTATAGACCTTTGCAATATCTTCTTTAGGTATTTTTGGAGCGTTGAGTAGTTGTTTATAGAACACTATGTCAATATCGAGTTCTCTTACCTCGTTTGTATCTTTGTTTATTATAAGTGGAGGTGTAGTCTCTAAGAGTTCAAACTCTTTGCCTTGTATATTAGACTTTAAAGTGTACTCACCTTTATAAAGTTTAAACTCATAGCTTACATGGAGTGGTTCATCCACTAAATTAAGTGGCGTTTGTGAACTCTCATAATAAGCTCTCTTAGTAGCTATTACCTTTGAGACGATCATGTATCCTAACTCTCCGGTTAATATATCCATTGATGGGGAGTAGTAGTTATGATCAAAGAGTGCTGATGAGAGTTTTATTATCTCTTTATCTGCAACAGACTTTAACTCACTGTAGGAGTAGTTGTGCTGTAGTTTGTATGCATCTAAATATGTACCCTTACTCAGGGAGCCATTTTTTAAGTATTTTGATTTATAAAATGAGAGTTTACCCTTGTCATGCGACTTTTTACCACCTAATCTGTATGTTAAGAAGTAGTCAGTCTCTAGGGGTGTTTGATTGGCTTTTGAGGTGACGGTATTTTCTAGGTTATCTAGCCACTTGTCTACTAAAGATATAGTGTCTTTAGTAAAGTAACTTTCTACTCCTACTTTAGTAATCTGTTTAGCAGTGTAGTCTGTTACATATTTTATACAGACTGCTGCTATATGTTTGCAGTTGTAACCTACAGGACAACTACATGTGCCTTCTATTAGTACATCACTGGTTGATATGTGTGTTATATCTATATTCTGGGAGTAGAGGGTGCTACCCTTTACTTTAGAAATAATTGTAAGGGTATCTTCGCCGTTAGTATCTGTATGGATGTTTGATTTATAAAACTTGATGGTGTTTTGAGAATAGTATTCTATTGCTCTTTGGTAATATTTTGAATCAATATTGTCTTGTATATCATTTAAACTTACTAACATTTAGAATCTGCTTCACCTTTTTTATTGAATCTATAAAACGAAGTACTTTAGCACTCCCTACCCTACTTTTGGAATTATGGGTTTTCTCCCCATTTTCTTCTTCTGAAAAGGTTTTTAATAAACTCATAAAAACGATTATATATATTTAGCTCTTTTTTAAAAGTCATTATGCATTCCAAACTGCATGCCTTCATCTTTAAAAGACACTTCTTCATATTGAACTTTCATAGGAAAGAGTTCTCTTTGTACACTAAAGCTTTTAAGAATATTACTTATACCGTAGTTATCTTTAGTAAGTTTGATAATACGTTTATTAGACTCTTGTTCAACACCATCTTTATTTCTAATTTTATCTAACTCATAAACAGTTCTTACTGCATCCACAAATGCACTCGCTCCCCTACTCTGTGTAGTGTTCTTTGTACTGTGGTGAATAAAAATAATAGTCTTATTCTCTTTATTTGCCCAATCAGTAAAGAGCTGCATAAATCTTCTAGCACTGGAGTTGTTATTTTCATCCGTTCCATAAAAGGCAATCAGAGGATCTAGGATAATTAAATCATAATCTTGGAGTTTAACTTTAAAGTGAGAGAATAGGGGAGAGACCTCTACTCTTCTTTGATCGTCATACAAAAACTGTATCGTTGGTGAGTCACTAATATCTATCTTAGACTTAATAGAATTATCCGTAAGTTTTAATACACTATCAAATACTTTCGTAAATCTATTTTTACTAATCTCTTTAGGATCTTCACTTAACCATAGGAAAGCTTTTTTTATTCTTCCTTCTGCAATAGCTCTAATTGCAAGTTGCTGAACAAACCAGCTTTTACCAGTCCCACCAGGTGCTGTAATTAATGAGACTGTTCGAATAGGGAAGGGGAGCCACTCTTTACAAATGAACTCTACTTCTTTATCTTCTATTTTATCAATGTTGTTAATCTCTAGCAAGTCTAACTGATTGGTATTAGAAATCTCTTGGGTTAAGTTCGTGACTCTTGCTTGGAGTTCAAGTCCTGAAGTATTAGATTGAAGAGAGTGTGTTATATCAAAGGCTAAAGCTTGCATCTCACGTTTAAGAGAGTAGTCTTGAAGTATCTCTAAATAGTCATCTAATCTATTTATAGGATTTTTTGTAAGAATATAGAGTAGGTCGTTTTCATATTCTTTACCTAATTTATTTCTTATTATTTCTTCATCTATTATTTTTTCAGCACTGTTAAGACTTAAAATGACAGTAATGATATTTATATGTAAAGGTAAGAAAAATAGTTTTTTAGATATTTTTGAAGTGTATGTATCAAGTAGGGCAGGGTTAAAAATAATGCTTGAAATAACTGTTGATTCTAAGTTTGTGTCGTAAGTTTGTTCTTGCATTTATTTACCTTAATAGGTGTTTCACATGTGAAACACCTGAGTTTAACAATATATTTGTTTTCAAGTGTTTCACATGTGAAACACTTGAAAACATTAATTATGCATATTTTAAAATTTAATTGCTATAATTGTACTATAATTAAAATTAAATGAATGTTATTGCACACACAGGAGTATATTTGAAAACAAATATTATAACTTTAGCACATCAAAAGGGCGGAACAGGTAAAAGCACTTTAGCCTGGAACCTTGCTGTCGAACTAAGAAAAAAATATAAAAAATATGGATATAAAAAATTTATATTTGTTGATTTAGATAATCAAGAATCAGTAACTATGACAAATCGCCTTAGAATGCAATATGGTCATGAACCACTTGAGATAGTACGCTTTACTGATGATGAAAGATCTAGGTTAGAAGAATTTATAAATTCAATTGATGATGATACATTAGTAATAATTGACTCTGGTGGATATGATGCCGATCTAAATAGATTAGCAATTATTGCTAGTGACTTTGTTATTACTCCTGTTTCTTCAGACTATATGGAAATATTTGGCTTACAAAAATTCAAAACTATTCTAGAAGAGTTATCAATAATTAAAAATGAAACTGTAAAAGTTTATGCTCTGCTCAATAAAATTGATCCTAAGTTAAAAGACTTTGCAGATATTGTTGATTTTATAAATGATATTAAAAATTTTAAACTCTTAGACACAGTAATAAGATTTAGATCTGATTACAAGCATTCAATAGGATATGGCTTTAGCGTTAAGGAGTTAGATAAAAAGAGTAAAGCAAGTGACGAAATTACACAATTGATAAAAGAAATAGAAAAAAAGGCAGGATTGAAAAATGGCAAAAAAAAGAAATAGAATATCAGCAGAAATGAGTAAAACCATTGCTGAATCATCACCACTCATTAAAAAGAGTAAAACTATTGTCCTAGAACCATCTCATCAAAATAGTTCTTCTGAGATTTCTTTAAATAAATTAGTTATGAATCCATATCAACCAAGAATAGATATCAATATTCACACTTTAAATGAGCTAATTTCATCGATAGAACAAAACGGTTTAATGCAACCAATTATTGTTACCGAGAAAAAAGAAAATGGTTTTCATACTATTGTTGCTGGACATAGAAGATTTGAAGCTTTTAAAATAATGGGTAAAAATGAAATTCCAACAATTGTTATGCCTAATTTATTAGATAAAGATCTAGCTATCCTCTCATTAACTGAAAACTTAATGAGAGAAAACCTACATCCAATTGAAAATGCAATAGCTATTAAAAATATTTTAGACAAGAAAATAGTTGAGAGTCAAAACAAACTAGCAGAGTATGTGGGTCTCTCAAAGGGCTATGTGTCTAAATTAATAAATATTCTAAGATTGCCAAAATCAATTATTGAAAAAATAAAAGAGGATAATTACAAAGATATCAATATATTAGTACTACTTAATAAATTACAAGATTCCACACAGATGCTAGAAGCATACAATGTAATCAAAGAACTTCCAAGACTAGAAGCCGAAAAATATATTAAGTCTACTTACTTTTCTACAGAAACAACTTTAGACTCTATTGTAAATATTAAAGAATCTAAATCAAAAATAAGTGTTAACATCGATATAAAAAAATTAACTCCTACTCAAATCGAGTCTATTAGTAATGAGATTAAAGCATTAGATAATAAAATTACTGCTTTATCTTCAAGTTGGAGTTAATCAATGGCTAAGAAAAAAAATCAGCTCAAACTTGATTTTGATGTTGTTCATAAGTTTGAAAAAACTCTTACAACAGCAAATGAACTTCGTACAGGAATTTTTGCACCTATAGACAAAATCTCTGCTAATTCAAAAACATATAAAGATTTTATTGAAAATGGAAGAAAACGTACTATAGAAACAAGCTGGGGAAAAACAATAGTTAAAGGTAATATATTAACTCAAACACATAGAGATCTCTTAGACTGTATCATTGCAGGTGCAAAAGAGATTAAAGAGCTAGAGGGTGGAGCTATTGCAGTCTACTTCTCTACAACAGATATTCTCAAATCCTATAGTGGGAAAGTTAATACAAATACTAGGTGGCTAAAAGATAAACTAGATGAAGTTCAAAATAGTTCAATTGAATTTAAACAAAATAATACAAAAGATTATTACAGTTTTAGTATTATTGATTCACATGCATTTAGTACAAAACATAATTCATTTGGACTAGTCTTAACTCCAGCATACAGAAAATTCTTTGAAGAGCAGCTAACTGTAAACTATAAAAAAGAGTTACCTAAACTATTAAAAGTAAAGAGTGCTTTATTAAGAGCTATAATAAGATTCTTTTGGTCACATTCAATTAGTAGTAATATGGATATAGCAAATTTATTAAAAACTGTAGGGTTTCCTGTAGAGTCTGTTAGAATGAGACAAAAGGCTGTAAAAGATATTAAAGATAACATTGAGCTTTTAGCTGACTATGGGATAGTATTTGAACCTAAGTCTAACTTGATCTATAGGAAAGCAAGTTTTGAAAACAATATTACTTTTGCTAAAGGTAATATCTCTACTTCTGATTTGTTGTCAGATAAAGAATAATCCAGAAAAGATTATTTATTATCTGCTATATATCTATATTTACTATTATATATCTATAATATACTACAAACACATTTAAATGACTTCGTATATGTATTTAAATGACTTCGCTCAGTACTTAAATGACTTCGTTGTACACTTAAGTGACTTCGTATGGGCATTTAAATGACTTCGCATACTTATTGAGTTACTATAATTTGACTTCGTTTTTTAAGAATATTACATACTTTTCAAGCTCTTGACCTATTATTAATGTGCTAATTTTATTGAAATTACTATATAAATGTACTAATTTTGTAAATATAAAATGACTTCGTTTTTTATATCGTAATAGTATAAGATGACTTCGTTTTTACTAAGAATGTAGTGAATCTAACAAATAATTAGCTCTAAATAAGAGATATTTCACGGATTTAACACCAAATAAACTATAAAATGAGTTCGTATGTCAAAAAATACATGCAATATTTACTAAAAAGAAATTTTCTGTGAAAGCAATAAAAGTATAAAATGAGTTCGTTATTCACAAAGTACACTATTAAATGACTTCGTTTTTAAAAATGAACAATATACTTTACATAATTGGATTATAATGGACTTTAAAGAATTTGGAAAAACTATTGCAAAGCTTCGTAAAGAACAAAGTCTCTCTCAATCTCAGCTCCTTTGAGAATGGAAGAGGGGTGGATATAGGTCTTAGGAAGGTTTTACAAATCATCGACTACTTAGGATACAAGATTGAGCTAAAACCAAACAGTCTCTTTCCATCATTTGAGGAGTTAAGAGATGCAGAGTAATTTAGTTGTAAACATGAAGCAATGAAGTTGTATGAAGAGTGTGTTATTGCTTCTCAAAAAGTAGGACAGCTTCTCGATGAGTGAATAAATATAGAAACAGATAAGAAAAAATTAGTTATTTTGGAGCATATAAATGAGCATCTTACTAGTACCTAGAGTAGTTTAATTGAGTGTCTTTCCCCAAAGTTCTAATGCACGATCAGGAATAAACCACTTGTCATCCTCTTTATCTATTAACTCTCTTTTAAAAAGCTGCTTAAAGGAGCTATTTGCAGTACCTTTTGAAATTCCATAGTTTTGTAAGACATCTTTATGAAAGTAGTTCTTGTCATTTTGAGATAGAAGCTTAAAGGCTTTTTTCTGATATTGACTAAAAGAATCAAATATTACTCTATAACTAGAACTCTTTGCTAATAATATTTCAGTAAGTGTATTATCTATATCTATCAATGTAATTTCATCTTTAGATTTTGAGATGTAAAGAATATGGAAGAGATGCTGCATAAGTTTTGTTTCTCCATCACACAGAATGTAAATATTTTTTACTAACTCTTCGCTTATTTTTAGATGTTTTGATACATATTTAAAAATATCATCTTCTGCAATAGGTTTTAGCTCCATAGGAGTAGCCATTTCATACAAAGGAGCCCCATATTCAAACAAGCCGTTAAGTAAATGTCTTTTAGAACCAGAGAATATAAAAGATACATTACTGCTTTTTTGCATATACTTTCTAAATGTAGCATCTATTTTAGTGTCATCAAGAGTGGATATTTGCTGAAACTCATCAATAGCTATAACAACTTTATTATTTTTACTTAACACTTCAATTAAAGAGAAAAAATCATCCATCATCTCAATAAAGTCTAAAGCTTTGGTACTGGGTTTAATATGGGGAACTCCACTACTATCTATAGAAAAATCTGGAATAACACGTTTAAATATAGAGCGAAGCTTGAGTGCAATATCTTGAATACTCCCCTTAAGTGCAGCAGAAGCACTAGTTAGTAGTATATTGGCAAAATCCTCTTTTGAGGTAATATCAAATATATCACAATAGATAAATGTATAATCACTTTGACTAAAAGACTCTTGAATAAGAGAACTCTTTCCAAGTCTACGTTTAGAAAAGATTAGCAAGTTATTTGAATGAGATGCATACTTTTGGATCTCTTTAATCTCATCCGTACGACCATAGAAGTTTTCATTATGAGCAAACTTTTCATAAGGGAAGGGGCTTTTCAAGATAGATCCTTTTGTAGTTAATATTGATTACTAATAGTATTGTATCGTATT
>Ga0256826_1000447_pt1 | contig 25001 bp, 30 predicted proteins | sample CV79metaG_FD_185975 | JGI IMG/M metagenome (GOLD analysis project Ga0256826, IMG submission 185975) | Hydrothermal vent microbial communities from East Pacific Rise, Pacific Ocean - CV79 | ecosystem: Environmental > Aquatic > Marine > Hydrothermal vents | place: Pacific Ocean: East Pacific Rise...
TAAAAAACGTATTCGTGATTTAAAAACTTTTACAAAAGAGAAGGGTGAAGATAAGTTAAAACTGATGTTTTTTCTTACGCCTGCTGATGTTAAAAACACTGCGTTTTTAACTTATGACTATGAAGACTCTAATAAAGATGATGATCAGTGGTTATATCTACCAGAGCTTCAAAAAGTAAAACGCATCGCATCTAGTGATAAGAGTTCATCTTTTATGGGAAGTGACTTTACTTACTCTGATATGACTTCTAGAAATGTTGAAGATTACAACTATAAAATTATGAAAGAAAAAAAAGTCGGTGGACATATGACTTGGCAGATGCTTGTTACACCTAAGAGTGAAAAAACAGTTCAAGAGACTGGATACACGAAGTCTATTGTATTTGTAAGAGAGGACAATTTTGTAATTATTCAAGCACTAAACTATATAAAAGCTGGTAAGAAACTAAAATACATGCAAGTTAAGGGCCTTAAACAGATAGATGGTATTTGGACAGCTACTGAGATGCAAATGGTTACAAAAAAAGGTAAAAAAATGCTTCATAAAACTATTTTTAAATTCTCAAATGTTAAGTATAACCAGGATTTAGATGAGTCTCTATTTACAACTCGTACACTAGAGCGTGGTTTATAAAAATGTCGAAAAAGCTCCTTTTATCTTTACTTACTGCTTCATTACTTTTAAGTAGTAATTTGCTTTCCGCTGAGAGTGTTGATAGTGATTTAGGTGGTTTTGAGACAGAAGAAGTTACAGATGATGCATTTGATGAACTAGATGGCTTTGGTGATGAAGAAGTAAATACTAATGAGAATGAAATACAGAACATTCAAGAAGAAGCAAACAATCTCTCTATTAATGGAAATATTGCATTTAAAACATCTTATGGCTATAAGTCCCATAAAGTAGATGGTGTTGAGTATGGTGGCTTTAACCAAGCTCAATCATCTATCTACCTTCAGGCTGATTATAAAATCAATAGTAATTGGAAATTCCGTGCTAGTGGTGATGCCTTTTATGATGCAATATATGATTTAAAAGATGAGCCTTACAATAGTGATGTCCTAGATACCTATAAAACGCAGCTGCGTTTTGATGATGTTTATCTTCAAGGGCGTATAACAAATGATATAGATTTAAAATTAGGTCGCCAGATTGTTGTTTGGGGTAAATCAGATAGTATCAGAATTACAGATGTTATTAACCCTCTTGATAATCGCTTACCGGGAATGACAGATATAGAAGACCTAAGACTAAGCACGACAATGGCTAAGTTTGACTACTATACAGGTGACTGGAATTTTTCAGCAATGGCTATAGTAGAGAATCGTATTTTTTTAGAAGCAGCACCAAGAGGTGAGTACTTTCCTGTAGATAAAATTTTTCCTTTTGCTCCTAATCCTTTTATACCTTTAGTCAAGCCAGATAACTCTCTTGAAAATATGCAATATGCTTTTGCAGCAAATGGTGTTTTTTCAGGATGGGATTTATCATTTTATGGAGCTGATGTTTTAGACTCAAAGTGGTATATAAACCCCAAAACTCAAAAACGTGAAGTAGCTAAAATTCAGATGCTTGGTTCTGCCATCAATATTGCAAAAGGAAGTTGGCTTCTTAAAAGTGAAATAGCCCTTATAGATGGAGTAAAATACAACTCTACAACCGATGCAAAAAGTCGCTTGGATGCTTTAATAGGTGTTGACTATATGGGTATCAAAGATACTGTACTCTCTGTAGAACTTGCAAACAGACATATTTTTGATTATGAAGCACAGATGGGTGCTATTTCTGCAAAACCCGATTATGTTCAAGAAGATGAACTACAAACAGCACTAAGAGTTACTCGTTCGTTTGAGAATGATACAATTAATGTAACAGCACTTGCAAGTATGTTTGGTCATGTATGGGAGTATGGTGGATTTACTCGTATCTGGGTTGAATATGAAGTGATGAATGCAGTTAGTGCTAACTTTGGAGTCGTAGAGTACCTTGATACAGCAAAACCACAAGTGAAACCTTTTACAAGAGCTATAACAGATAATGGAAAAATATTTATGGATATAACTTATAGCTTTTAACTATTTAGATTTTATTTTATAATAAAATCTAATAAAAGTTCCTTTTTAATATAAAAAATTATATTGCTATGTTAAAATAAAACATTAAGTATAAAAGGAATTTATATGTTTAAAAACATGAGTATCAAAAAAAAGATGAACTATCTTATTACAATGGCAACTCTTTCCATATTTTCAGCTACAATTTTTGTTTTTATATCCATGACAAAAATTGAGCATGAGTATGACCATCTCCATACAAACTCTATGATTGCAGGTTTAACAACTCTAAAAATTGAAAAAAATCTAAATTATGTTAGTAGAACTACACGAGATATCATGCTTGGTGGAGACTACAATAAAAATATAGCAAAACTCAATGAATCAATTGAAACAATCAGAACATCTTTTAGTTCACTTGAAACACTTATGAAACAAGATAGCTCTTTAAATTTAGTCAGAGAAGCAAAATCATCTACTATGCTCTTTTTAGATAACTCTTTAAATATGATGAAATCTATTTCACAAGATCAAATCAAGAACCAAACTACAACTATTTATGCTAAATATAAAACAGACTTAACACCTTATGCAAATGCATCAAGAACTGCTTTTAAAAAACTTGTTAAACTAAAAAGTGAAGAGTTAGAAAATGACTCTAAAAGCCTAGAGTCTGAAATTTCATTTTATAAATACCTTGTTCTAGTCGCAGGTATATTGGTAGGAACTATTGTTCTAATTATCGCTACAATTATTAGACGTTCTATAACAACAGGTATTGAGCGTTTTACTCAGCTTATTGCATACTCTTCTGAAGGTGACTTCTCTCATCAATGTACTTCATCAGATTATAATACTGAACTTGGACTTATGGGACAAAGTCTAAGTGCTCTTCTTTCACATGTTACTTCTCTCATAAGAGAGATAAACACTACAATTACAGATGCTTCACAGGGTATATTTACACATAAAATGTCTTCAGATGGAATGCAAGGTGAATTTGTTGTAGCTATTAATAATGTCGCTACTAGCATAGAATTTATGAAAGAGCAAAATAAAAAAGTACAAAGAGATGCTTTTAACTCTAAACTAAGTGTTAAGAGTGTCAATGTTTCGGAATCTCTTTCCCTTATACAAACTGATTTAAAAACAAATATCAGTAATTTAAAAGATATTACATCTGCTACAAAAGAAGCAGCAACACTTGCAAATAATTCTCAAAATGATATTAACCAAGTTGTTAGTGAGCTTCATGATTTAAGCCAACAAGTTGAGATGAACAACACAAGTATTGATGATTTAGCAAATCAAACAAATAGTATTACTTCTGTGATTGAACTTATTACAGATATTGCAGATCAAACTAATCTTCTCGCTCTAAATGCAGCTATTGAAGCAGCTCGTGCTGGTGAGCATGGTCGTGGATTTGCTGTTGTTGCAGATGAAGTTCGTAAACTTGCAGAGAGAACACATAAGGCAACAAGTGAAATTTCAGTATCTATAAAATCTTTACAACAAGGCATGAATGAAATTCAAACAAGCTCTGAAAATATGAAAGAAACAGTCACTGGTTCAACTCAAAAAATTGAAGATTTTGAAGGTACATTAGTTGATTTAAGTGAAAATTCTACTAAGATTGTTGATCACTCATACCATATGGAAAACAGTGTATTCATCGTGCTTGCAAAAATTGACCATATTTTATATAAATCTCGTGCTTATAATTCTGTTATATCTCTTAACAAAATACTTAAAAAACTGAACCCACATGAGTGTAATTTAGGTAATTGGTACGATAATGAAGGTAAAACACGTTTCTCTAATACTTCAGCATATGCAAAAATCTCTGCACCACATGATATAGTCCATAAAAATGCAAATACAAATATTGACTTTTTAGATGGTGATGCAGAGACTCAAACTTTACTTAATGGAGAGATTATACTTAATAACTTTGAAACGATGGAAACAGCTTCTGAAGAGTTATTTACATTGATGGATACAATGCTAGTTGAATCACAATCATAAATAAAAAGAAGCCTATTTTTTAGGCTCTTTTTTAACTAGACTATTTTTAATTACAATCATTTCATAAATAGAAACTTCAGGAAGTGCTTTTTCAATTAAAGCATCCGTTTCACTATACTTACCTTTCATTTTTTCTAAATCATCATAACCCTTAGGTTTGATTTCACTCATCGCTATGTTAAAACTTCCTAACCACATAAGTGCGATCATAATCCAAACAAATATCTTTGCATTAGCATATACACCAATAAAATGGAATCCTACACTTAAAACTACTGCTACTACTAGTATAATTACTAAACTCATATATCTATTTTCTCCCCTCTAGGTTTAATTTCAATATTTACATTTTTTAGCATACCATCACCAAAACTTTTTACAGCTAATGTACTTAAAAGCATTAGTAATACAACTGCTAGTAAAAAAACAACTGCTATAAAATATCTTTTTATTATATTTCGCATATTACTCATGCTCTATAGTAAATATCTGAGATTTAAAAAATTTAAATTTAGTTAATTCTCTATCTTTAATCCCAATCTTATTAGCAGGTTTTTGAGTAATAATATAATGACCAAGTATCACCTCTACCCTATCACTATTTTGAAGATTTTTATTAAAGTGAAACACTCTACTCTCTTTTGCTTTGAGTTGAGTATCTTTTAAGACTTCATCTGCTACCCAAGGCATAGAAGGTTTAGAGTTCTTGCCAATGACTCTAACAAATTTTATACTTGGAAGTTCTATTTTTTTTGAATCTCTATAAATATTAATCTTTAACTCACCCACTCGTAAGGGATGTAAGAGAAGTGCATGATTTGCTCTATTTTCAACAATTAAATCAAAACCATTATCAGTTTTATTTAGAGTAAATAACAGATATTTTGCAAGCATTTGAGGTTTATGTATAGTTCCAGGGAATCCATGATATCTATGTTTTTTTGAAGATTTATAGTTTGAAAAACTTCCTTCAACTTCTGGCATATGACAAGTTATACAGTTCTCTTTTTCATTACTTTTATTTGTATCAATATTCATATTGCAAACATCAAACTTCTTTGAATTTTGTTTATGAGAGTGACAACCAATACATACATTTCCATTATAATAATTGTCATTGCTAAAATCGATATCATGAAAAGGTGAACCACTTTTGCCACTAAACATACCGAACCAACTAGTCTGTGTTTTATAACTTTTTTTGGAATTCACTCTTTCGCTTTGGCGTGCAGAATAGAAAATTTTTCTCTCTTTTGTCATAATATTTTTATTACTACGGGTATGAATCTCTACATCTTTTATCTTATGACAAGATAGACAAGAGACACCTTCATCAAGAGTAGAAGGACTATGACACTTAGAACATGTATATTTTTCTTTTTTCTTAAGGGGATGTATATTCCAAACTGCTTTATGTATTTTATCATTTGAAAGTGATGAATTATTATGTCCAGAGTTAAGATACTCATCATAAATAATTGGATGACATCCCTTACAAGTTTGAGAAGGTTCAAACTCTGAGAGTGCAAAAATATTTACAATAGTTATTAATACAAAAAATATGTATTTCATTATTTTGGTATATCACTTGGACTTATAGAAGAGTAGTCAACACATCTAGCTGTATGAAAGTCTCTTACTACATTATCTGATTTAAAATAATCTCCCTCAAGTCTCCAATCTAACTCTTTAGATACTAGGACAGAACGAGATATAGTTCTTCTCATCTTATTTTCACAAATAATTATTTTTCCTTCATTAAAAATCTTTTTTACACCATCCATTCGTTTTGTCGTTATAAAATAGTGTAAATTTATCATTATAAAAAAGAGAGTAAAAACAGATAACATTCCTCTTTTAAATGCAACTTTTGGCATAAAATCTCTTGTAGTTACAAAGGCTGTAACAATCAAGAAAAAGATTGCTATTACTATATATGCTACTTCCAATTCAAAATATAATTCCATAAATATCCTTTATCTATTTATCTTACAAAATGAGTAGTTTACATTTGTAGTAAACTGAACTGATTTTTTGTCTAATAACCCTATAGCACTGATGACACCCTTGTCAAATATATATACCATGCTAATTCTATCTCTTTTATTGTTTTTTATAATATCAACTATAAAAAGACCTGTTTTCGGTTTTCCTTTAACTCTCTTATTTGGCTTATAGTCAATAATTTCTATTAGCATTTGATTCTCTATACTAATTTTAGAACCTACAAAAATTTCTCGAAAATTCTTACCACTTTTTGTAATTGTCTGATATTTTACACTTTTATATCTATTTCCATCATATGCTACTTTTATTTCACCTTCTTGAGAGAGTGTACAGCCACCACTAGCACTTATTTTTTGAGTAGCATTTAAGACTAAAAAACTTAAAATTAAAACTACTATCCATTTCATTTTAATTCCTTTTTGAGTATTTGTTTTCCCACTCTTGACACGAAGGAGTAAAGTACTCAATTCTTATTTTTTTAAACTCACGAGAGGAGTATAGAGGCATATAAGATTTACTTGGAATCTCTTCTGCCATCTCTTTTATAATTCCATTTGTCTCTTCTGTTGTTTTTCCATGAACCATTGTAAAAAGGTTATAGGGCCAGTTTTTATACTTCGGTCGTAGATAACAGTGACTTACAGCACTAAAAGCAGCTGCATTTTCGCCAATTTCTTCACCATTTTTTTCATCTATATCCCAGACTACCATCGCATTTGCATTAAATCCGGCTTTTCTATGATTTAAAATTGATGCAAATCTTCGCATCACTCCTGCTTCTTGTAATTCTATCAAAACATTAAAAAAAGTATCATAATCTATATCAATTTCCTTTATAATATCAGAAAATGGTTCACTAACTATATCTATATCATACTGTGCAAGTCTAATAACTTTATGATGTAAGGGTGTTAATTTAATATCTTTTTTTAAGACTTTTTTCACCTTCTCTTTTTTCTCATCTTTTCCAGTTGTATTTAGTTTTACATTTATTTTAAATAATTTTAAAGTAGGAAGCATTATATAATCATCTGCCTGAGTGAGATTAGCAATTATTTCTACAGTTTTATCAAGTCCTAATTCACTTGTTGGAGGAACACCAAGTGTAAACCATATGTTAAAGTCATGATTACGCTCATAATTATGTGAGATACCAGGATGTGAATTTATAATTTCTACAGCTGCATCAATTTTATCTGAAGAAATTTTGAATGCAACTAAAGAAGATTTATAACCTAAACTTTTAGTATCAAAGATGGCAGAAGTTTGTCTGATAATTCCATCTTTTTTCTCTTTTTGTAATATTTCTAAAACCTCTGCTTCACTAATACCTAATTCATTTGCAATTGCTGCAAATGGTTTAGGTACCAAGGGAAACTTTTTTTGTATTCTTGATAAAATTTCATTTTTCATATTATAACTTTCCATTATTTATTGTTGAGAAAATTGTATTGTATTTTTCGTTAATCAACATTGATATATGTCTATAAATTAAATTTATTTAACTCAACAAACAGGACTTGACATGAATCAAACTCACATTTATACATTTAAGGTAATATTATGTTATTATCCATTTTAAATAAGGAAGAGGTACATGGCTTATTTCCCAGCTTTTATCAAACTTGACAATCAAAAAGTTCTAATAGTTGGAGGTGGATATATTGCCTATGAAAAACTAGATCATCTTTTAGACTTTACTCATGATATTGACATCATTGCTTTAGATTACTCAGATGAAATGTTAGATAGAATCTCAAAAGAAGAGTTAAACTATCAAGAACGTGCTTATCAGGTAGGAGATATAAAAAATTATTCAATTGTAATTATTGCAGTTGATGATATTCCTCTTCAATCAGAGATATATAAAGAATCAAAAGAGTATACTTGTCTTTGCAATTCAGTTGACTCAGTTGAATATTGTGATTTTATTTTTCCATCTTATATTAAAAAAGATGATTTAACTATTGCAATTTCAACTTCAGGTAGTTCGCCAGCTATGGCTAAACATCTAAAACTTTATCTGAGAAAATTAATTCCAGATTCAATATCAGAGTTTTTACAAGAGATGAAACTGTTACGCAAAACTATACCTAAGGGTAAAGAGCGAATGCTTATGCTTGATAAAAAAGCAGAAAATTATATTAAAAATTGGAATAAATAATGAATAGAAAAATTATCTTCACTGGAATTATAGTAGCATTCTTTATCATGGGTTTTGTATCCATGCAACGAGCAATGCCAGCACAAAAAGAGCAAAGAATATATAAGGCTATAAAAGTTTACTCACCTTATAAATTAGAAAAAAGAATAGGTGGTCTTACTATTATAGATAGTAGAGATGGAAGAAAAGAAAAACCAAGTGCGAAAGAGGTTTATCTTCGCCTTGATGAGCTTGAAAAGTCTTGGGCAAAACAACATCTTCGTTTAGAAAACAGTGATGTTGTCGTTATTGGTGACAACAATCAGACAGTTGTTCAAATCCATATTGAGAATGAAAAAGAGATGGTATTTCTAAAAAGTTTTTACGGGCTATAATTTATACTAGGAGAAAACTGTGCGATACTCAATACTATTTATAGTGTTATTTATTTCAACAATATCTGCTGAAACTCTACGAGATCTAGCCTTACAAAAAGGTTTAAGAGCTATTCCTTCAGATTTTAAAACTTTAAAATCTGAAGTTGATGATAAAAAGAACCCACTAACAATTGAAAAAATTATATTAGGTAAAAAACTTTTCTTTGATAAAAATCTCTCTTTAGATAGAACACTATCTTGTGCAAAATGTCATGAGATAGAAAAAGGAGGTGCAGATTCAAAGCCTACTGCCATTGGATATAAAAATCAAAAAAATCCACACCATTTAAACTCTCCAACTGTTTTAAATACAGCATACTCTAAACGTTTCTTTTGGGATGGTCGAGCACACTCACTTAGAGAACAAGCAAAGGGACCAATGCAAGCTAGTTTTGAGATGGCTTCAACAGAAAAACTCATTGTGCAAAGAGTCAAAGAGAATCAAGAGTATAAACAACTTTTTGAAAAAGCCTATAAAAATAAAGGGTCTATAAACTTTAATAATATTACAAAAGCAATAGCTGTATATGAGAAGACACTTGTCACACGAGGGGCTTTTGATCGATACCTTGAAGGTGATGATATGGCACTTAGTAAATCTGCGAAAAAAGGTTTAAATCTTTTTATACAACTAGGTTGTAAAGCTTGTCATTTTGGAACTTCAATTGGTGGACAATTAATGCAAAAGTTTCCACTTAGGGATTATAACTCTATTATAGGAATCACTTCAACCTATAATGAATCTACACATAAAAGAGAGTTTAACGAGTTTAATTTCAATTTTAAAATAAAACATGAATTTCCCTTTGATAATATTGGGAATTTTATGGGTCAAGATGGAAATAAAAAATTTCGTGTTCCGATATTAAGAAATATATCCAAAACTGCTCCATACTTTCATAATGGCAGTATAAAGACACTTAAAGAAGTAATTGATATTATGGCCATATACCAAATTGGAGTTAAACTCACTCCCACTCAAATAGAAAATATTGAAGCCTTTTTAAAATCACTTGATGGTGAATTAGTTGATTATGATTTTAATTAATCTTTTAATTTAAAAGAGAAGTAAAGTGCAACAGCTAATACCACTAGGCTAAAAGAGTAAAGTACCAAATAGCTAAAAAACTGTAAAATCACTCCTCCAACTAAAGAGAAAAAAAGTCCAAAAGAGATAATATTAATCTGTAATGCAACATATACAGGCCTTTTTTCTGCTGGAGCAAGTGCTAAAATAAGATTACCTGAAGCGATACGGTTTCCATCAATTGCCCCTCCAATTATAAAAAATATAAACATATACTCCTCAAGAGAAGAAGCATTAAATGCAATTATTATAGCTATAATATAAAGAGTTATCGATATATTTGCAGTTAATTTATTTAAACCCTTCCCACTCAGTCTTCCCCATAAAAGGTTGCTCAACATCGCACCTATTAACTGTGTTGTAATAAGTGTTCCAATAGCTATTCCATCAAGATTTATTTTCATTTGTGCATCAAGGATAATAAAAGGAAGAGAGATTAAGTAGCTATAAGCTAGAAAAAATGTCTTGAGTTGAATCTGTAAATCTTTATCAGATTTCAAAATATATAAAGAGTTGTCTAAAAACTTAAAAAAAGAGTTCTCTTTTTTTAATACTTTTTCTTTAATAGGTTCATCAATTGTGCCAAATGCTATATAACCTAAGCCCATTATAAACGAGCTAATTATAAAAAGATATCCATAACTTTGTGGTGCAGGGAAAAATTCTAAAATAAGAGCAGCCAAAGCACCACTAATAAGACCACCAAATGCACTAAAAAATTGACGATATGCCATTGTTTTGCCACGAAATTTATGAGAAAAAATCTTTGCAATTATATCTTTAAAATATATAGCTCCAAATCCAGCACTAAAAGAAAATATAAAAAGACCAAATCCTATACAAAAAAGAGTTAAATTTGGACTATCCTCTCCAAATAAAACTATACTTACTCCAATAAAAAACCAAGCTAAAAATCTAATAATAAATACACGACGAATATATGGGAGCATAAGTTGATAACTTTGAGCTTGAAATGCCGCAAAAAGTTGAACAATAATAGCTCCACCACGAAGAAGAGCTGCAAAGAAACCAATAAGTATGGAGCTACCGCCAAAATAATTTACAATTAGAGGTAAAATAGTCGAAGGTTCTGCTATTGTCGTTCCTATTGAGAGAAAAAATCCATGTAAAATATTTCTAACATGGTTTGAAGACTTATCCATTAACTTTTTCATATGCCTCTTCTATGCTACTAGCATTATCAGTTACAAACAGAAAGATAGCTGCATTTAGACGAGCCAGTTTCATATACTCATCTGAGGGATTATTAAGTTGATTGAGAGAATCTTCAAGTGTAATTGTATCCCAAGATTTTCGGTAGTTTATTCCATAATATGCTGGATCAATAATAAACTCTTCAAGTTCATTCTCTTTAACAATCCATAGACGACCTTTACTAAATAGTTCAGGTGTACCTTCATTCCCTTGGATAAGAGCAAATTTTTTATATCTATCTGAAAAGATATCAACATATTTTTTTACATAAGGCTTATGAAACACACCAGTGATAGCATAATTACTATTTGCGACATGAGGAAGTTTTTCAATAGTATTAAACCCTGTTCGAAGTCCTAAGCGATTACGGATTTCAGTAAGTTGATTTAACTCTTTAAAAAAATCAGCTCTATCAAAATAGTGAATATTTGAAGGCAGTTCAATTGCACACGAGACATCTTTTATAGTTATGCCACCTTTAGAAGGCTGCTGTTCATCACCGACAACTACTAAATTTAATCCAGACTCCTGAAGTACTTGTGCGACAAGGGGAAAAATATATGGATTTTTTGCTTTTCCATCGAAGGGATAACCAAGCTCGATAGAGTTTTGAACCTCTTTTTTCATAATATAAGAATCACAAGCACTAATCGCTCCACGAAATTCTTCTATAGTTTCAGGTTTAAGTCTCCATCCAAGTAAAAACGCAGCTATCTGCTCACTATGTACACTCTGATCTAAAATCTGAGTCATCATATCTCTACTCTCTTGAAAACTTAAATCTCTGTTTCCTTTAAGGCCTGTTCCTACTGCATGTAAATATTTATAAAAATTCATTTAACACTCTTTTTAATTTTAAATATAAAGAGTGTATCTTAAAATGATAAATAAACTAATTTAAAGCAGAATCTATTGCTCTACTAAGCTCTCTATTTTCAGGATAAATATCATATGATGAGTTAGTAAATGTAATAGTTACTGCTTCTGCATCACCATTGCCAAATTTTTCAGCAATAATTGCATTACTTTTAAACTCTGTCATAACCCAATTAGCATCTTCACCTGCTTTTTTAATCAATTTATGCACTTTTTTCTGTGTCAAATATTGATTTTCTATTAATCCTGTGTGAGACTCAGGAGAAGGCCCTGCACCACATCCACTAAATAAAAATACACTTAATGAAAATATTGAACCTAATATAATTGCTTTCTTCATGCTGTTTTCTCCAAATTTAAAATACTTCAATTAGAATATAATAGTATCTTTTAAAATTTAAAATATTGTTTTATATCAAGTCCTCGTGTAATTTTTATATGATACAATGTTCTTACACTTCTATAAATTAGGTTTTATAACAATGAATGATATTGTAATGATTTTGGTATACACATTTCCTATGTTTCTTTTCACCATATATCCAGGGATATATGTAAGTGACTATCTTGAAAGAGAATATCATATACAAGAGTCTAGTAAACGCACAGTGATGGTAAGTACTACCTTTATTGGAGCTCTTATCTTAGCTACTCTACTACACTTTATTTAATGTCTTTTAAAAAAACACTTATTGCTTTGGGATTGTTTATATCTGTACTCAATGCACAAAATAGTGCACTTGAAGCCTTTAAGAAAAAAGAGTTTAAAACTGCTTTTAAACTTTATACTCAAGATGCGACTAAAGGAAATTCTACTGCTCAAAATGCTCTAAGTTATTTATATTTTAATGGAATTGGGACTAAGAAGGATATAAATCAAGGTCTCTTTTGGTTGAAAAAATCTGCTCAAAATATGGATTCTGTAGCACAATATGATTTAGCAATGATGTATTTAAGTGGTCGCAATGTAAAACAGAACTCTAAACTAGCCTTTACATGGCTAGACTCTTCTGCAGACTTAGGCAATGCAAATGCCCAGTATAATTTAGCTCTAATGTATTATAACGGTGATTCAACGGATCAAAATGTAACTAAAGCAGCACAACTTCTTGAAAAATCTGCTCTTCAGGGTCATATAAATGCTCAAAAAAATATTGCCCTAGTTTATATGCAACTTATACGTTTTGATGATGCAATTAAATGGCTTGAATTAGATGCAAAAAAAGGAAATATTCAAGCTTACTATCTCTTAAGTGAAGTATATTGTGAACAAGAGAAATTTATAAAAGCCAAAAAATGGGCACAGATGTCCATAAAAAGTGGCAATCAAGATGCACTTATTCTTTGGAATAAATATAATTTAGAAAAGTATTAATTTCTAAGACTCTTCTGTTTTTGAAAACCACTCTAACTGTTCTCGAAGTTCAACTACATGACCTACAACTATAAGTGCTGGAGTTGGAATACCTTCTGCCTTTTCAACTATATTTGAAAGAGTCCCTACAACTACAATCTGATCCTTAGTTGTTCCCTTTGAGATAACAGCGACAGGATAATCTTTACTTTTTCCAACTTCCATTAATTTAGTACTAATTTTTGAAAGATTATGTAAGCCCATTAAAAAGACTATAGTATCATCTGTTTTAAAGTTATCCCATGGAATTTGAGATGTCTGTTTATTTGGTGACTCATGCCCTGTAACTACTCTAAAGCTAACTGCTACACCACGATGTGTTACAGGAATACCGGCATATGCAGGAGCACTAATTGCAGAAGTAATACCGGGAATAACATTAAACTTTATACCTCTTTCATAAAGATATGCTGCCTCTTCGCCACCACGACCAAATACAAAAGGATCACCACCTTTTAATCTTACAACATTTTCATGTTTTAGTGCATTATTATAAATAACTTCATTTATATCATCTTGAGGCATACTATGACGGCCATCTTCTTTACCAACATAAACAAATTCACAGCCATCTTTAGCCATATCTAAAATATCTGGATTAGCTAAACGGTCATAAATGATAACATCAGCTTGAGTGATAACACGATGTGCTTTCATTGTTAAGAGCTCTATATCTCCGGGACCAGCACCTGTTAAATATACATTAGCCATTATTTTTGCTCCTCATATAAAAATATACCTGATGGTTTTTTTATGCCAAATAGTTCACGTGAAAGGTACCAATCTTTTGTGTTAATAATAGCTATCTTATTTGCATCATTTACAGAGACATAAAGGTTTGGTTTTATATTTGACCATCTAACATGAAGTACTTTACCATTAAACTCAAATCTCTTAATAATTTTAAGTGTTTTAGTGTCTATAATTTGAATAACAGGAAATTTCTTACCACTAAATGTGACTGCTAAGTACTTTTTATCTGGACTTAATGCTGTAAATACAGGTAAACCCTCAGTCTCAATATTTTGTATAAATTTAAAATCTGGTGTATAAACTAAAACCTTGTTGTCTCCAACAGCAGGAATAAATACATAACCACCACCAATACTCCAAAAACCAAAGTGAGGTACTTTAAGGACTGGTTGTCTATCACCAAGTAAGATTTTAATCTTTGAGTACTTCATAGTATCAAGGTTCACTACACCAAAAAACTTACTTTTGAAAAAACCAGTAATAAAGTTGTTATCTTTTATCATTGCATCAAAAGGCATAACCCCAACATCTTCAAACTCTTTATAGATTACAAAATTTGGTACTGCCTTACCATAGTTCATATCTTTGAGCACCGTGATTTTATCATTATCCATCTGAGAAAAAATAAGATACTCTTTGTAAGTTTTAATTCCTACATTTTTACTGCCTGTTTCAAAGGATTGAAGCGGGTTTAAATCTCTATCTAAAATATCAACACTTTTTTTCGCATAGTTTGCAACAGCTAAAAAGTTTTTTCGTATTGTAAAACCAATAGCACTTTTACTTGTCCTATACTCTTTAAGTTTTACCTCTTTTTCCGGGTCAAATTTTACAACCCAACCATCTCGAGAGATGATATAACCATCTTTGCCCTCAAACTTTACAACACCATGGTTCATGTTGTGCATGCCTTCTAAGTGAGATTTTGGGAGGCTATTTTCTATGATGGCTAAAGAACTACTTTCTCTCTCTACTACAAATACTTTTTCATTTGCTCGTATCTTCTTTGTATTTTTAGATATATCTGCATGTGAGTAACTAAAAGTTAACAGTGTAGCCATTGTCGCTAATAATAATTTTTTAAGTAACATTATAATCTCCTTTTCTTTCTTCTTGAGTTAAGTAACATGATGGATCTTCACTCCACAAATCACCTGTTATAGCATAAGCACGAGCACGAGAGCCACCATTACAGATATCTATCTGCTCACAACTAGCACATATTCCACTTATCTGTTTTCTTGGATGAATTCTAAGCTGATCAAGAAGTTTTCCCTCTTGCCAAATATCTCCAAAATCTTGATTTATAATATTTCCAACTATTAAAGGGAAGAAAGGATCAGGTCTTACTTCACCCTCACTATTGATATTAAGCAGTTTACGTCCTGCAGAATTACCACCCCAAGTAACAAGTCTCTCTCTCATTTTATCTTTTAGCTCAGGATATCTTTTTGTAAATTCTTTTAAAAGAGGAATTGCATCCATTTCCATATTTCCCGTAACTATCTCAATATCTCTACCTGTTTCATAATACTCAAATGCCTTAGCAATTATAAAATCAACAGCCTTTCGTCTTTGCTCTTTTGTTAAATCCATTTTTAGATTATCAAGACCACGACCAGAATAAACTAGGTGAGAAATATATATTTTTGGAATATTTTCACGTTCTGCTAAATCAAAAATATACTCTAAAGAGTTTATAGTGTCTTTAGTCATTGTGAAACGAATTCCAACTTTAGCTCCAGTTGCATTTGCAAGCTGAACAGCTTTAAGCGTCTCTTTAAATGCACCTTTTAAGCCACGGAAATAATCATGTGTCGGCTCATCACCATCAATACTTACCCCAACATAGTTAAAAGTATCTACAATCTTTTGAACATTTCCCTTCGTAAAGTATAAACCATTACTTGAAAGATATGTAATAATTCCATTCTCTTTACAAAAGTCAGCTATCTCAAATAAATCTTTTCGAGTCAAAGGCTCACCACCTGAAAATATAATGAACTTAACACCATTTTCTTTCATCTGCAAAATAGTTTTTTTAATTTGCTCGGTAGTAAGAGTATCGACTTCATCAAGTGTTGATTTTGAGTAACAGTGAAGACAAGAAAGATTACAACGGTTTGTAAAGTTCCAAATAGCGATGGAACCATTAAGAATTCTTTCGGATTTGTTCTCAATTACGGATGCAATTAAGTTTGACATTCTAAACATTATTTACCTTTATATGAGAGTATATACTCTGTAATTGATTGTATTTCTTGGTTATTAAGTTCTAACTGTGTCATGGCACTGCGTTTATAGCCAAAAGACTTGTACATACTTTTAGGCGAAATAATATATGCTTGTATCTGTGCTGCTGAGCGTTTTTCCGCTATCTCATTAAAAGGAGGTCCAAAGGCAACTGCCGTTTGATGATGACACCCCCAACAGTAAGTTTCAAAGACTTTTTTCCCATCTACTTCATTAGCTGAAAGAAGAGTACAAAGGCTTAAGAGTAAGATAATTTTAGTATTCATATTTTGTTTTTCCATTTGATTTGTAAGTCTAGCAGAAGTTTGCTTGAAAATAGAACATAAAATAATTGTAGTGTAAATAAAGAAGAGGGGAGTTGATGTATATCATTTTCTCCCGAGATGGGAGAAAAGATTGCACTAAGTGCAAATTCGAGGATTAAGCTCCTGGAATTGTTTGTCTGTGTTCGATAGAGTAAGTAAAAGTAGGAGTTGTTAAACCTTTGATATATTTAACAAATTTACCTGTTTTTGCTTCATAGATACCGATACGACCTGCATTCCACTCAGAAACCATTGTCCAATGACCGTGATTAGCTGGTTCAGCATGTAATATACGAGGAACTATAACTTTACCTTTAGCATTTTTTACAGTTGGAACTTTCCAGCTATAAAGAGTTTTATGCGTTACTGGGTCAGTAATTGTACCTTTTTTAGTACCAACAGTAAGAATTCTATCTGTTTCAAGTGTTTGCTTGTTAATAAGATAAATCTTGTTCCAGTTAGCTGGACCACCAAGAACATTATCTGACCAGATAAATGGTGTATGTTCACTTGTACCAACAAAAAGACCACCACCGGCAGTTCTAACATGTGCTACAACATCCCAATGACTATCCCAAATAACTACATCACCAACATTCATACTATTTGTAGCATAAAGTTGACCATATCTATCGTTATACCAAGAAGAACCTTGACCTGGATGCGGCTTACTTCCTGGACCAGTGTATACTTTAGCAACTAAAGATTTAGTTTTAAAGTCAACTACACCCATTACATCAGAACCTTGTGATGCTTGCATTAAGTAACGACCAATCTCTTTACCTTCATTCTCAAAACCATCATGTAAGATTTTACCGATGTTTGGAATATCACCAACGATTGGGAATCCCTCTTTTGAGTAATCTACGATATATACATGTCCAGCATCTTTTAATGCAAAAGCGATATATGGACCATATGGAGTATCATAAATACCTGCAACACGTGAAGAGCCAATATTTCCATCCATATCAATAACACTTGATGTTGGATAGACTTTAAGTGGTTTAAGTGTCATAGCATCCATTAGGATAGCTCCACCTGGTACATAGTTTCCTGCCATAAGGTATTTACCATCTGGAGAAACTGCTAGACCACGAGAGTCAGAACCAACTTGAATTTCTGCAATTTTTTGTTGACCTTTTGATGCGAGGTCAAACATAGTTACTAAACCTGAACGAGAGATTGAGTAAGCATAACGAGGTTGACGTTTGTTTGTCACTGTAACATGCACTGCAAATCCAGCTGGATGACGTGAGAGTACTTTACCACTTGTTCCATCAACAAAAGTTACACGTTCAGCATCACGTTCTGTTACGAAACAAATATCTGTTACTTTTTTTACATCAACAGCATGTGGATACTTCTTGAGTAAGGCTGCCCTATCATTAAGATTTTTCCAACCAGCAGTAACTGCTTTCATAGTAAGAACTTCTATCTTCTTGCCTTTGAAATGTTGTAGGTAATCAACCATTTTTTGAGCATCTGCTTTATTCATCTTTTCAGAAAATGGAGGCATAGCCGTACTAGGACGACCATTAAGAATCACTTCCGCAAGTGTATAAGCATTTTTCTTCTCTAGTTTCGCTGGGCGTAAATCTGGGCCAACTCCACCTTCATGGTTAGGTCCATGACAACCTTGACACTCTTTTTCAAACATTTTTTCGACATTCATATGCGAAGTACCAGCAAATAGGCCAGTAGATACTACTGCTAAAGCAGCAGCTGATATAATTAATTTATTTAGCATTATTTTTCCTTATTTATTATAAAGATAAAGTAGATTCACTTTAAGTGAATCTACCAACAACTAACTTCTAATTTTCATTTTCTAAACGTTTTTTCTCTTGAAAATAAATCCAAAACATAGGAAGTATAATCACTGTGTGTAGAAAAATCGTTAATGTTAAAGGACCTTGATTGAGCCAACCAAAAAAACTTGGTACTACATCTGTAAATGCTTCAAACATAATCTATCTCCTTATCTTTCGTGAACTGGATTTTTTCCAGTAGTTAAGAAATCTTTAGCAAGTACTGCAAAACCTAAGAATGTTACAGTTCCTAAAACAAGTCTCCAATCCATAGCTTGTGTAAACCATGCACCTGATTGACCATCAAAGTAACCAGCCCAAGTAGCACCCATTTGTGCACGAGATACAAGAACTTGAACATATCCAGCAATAGTAAGTGAAACAGTCATACCCATAACACCACCAGCTATCATCCATACAGCCCATAAAGAAGCTTTTGTATTTTTCATAACTTTAATACCGTTAGTACCTTGAATAGCAATATACATCATACCAATAAGAATCGTTGCATAAGCACCAAAGAACGCTAGGTGTCCGTGAGCCGATGTAAACTGTGTACCGTGTGTATAAAGGTTTACTTGTGGTAATGTATGGAAAAATCCCCAAACACCAGCACCAAGGAAGTTACCAAATGCATTAAGTACAAACCATGTAAATGCAGGCTTATTTCTAATTACTGATTTAACATGATCTTCATCTGTGTGCTCAGCATTCATCTCTGCACCTTGAGTTTTACCCCAGTCATACAGTACATGAACAAACATTGCCACAAGTGGTAATGGTTCTAGTGCTGAGAAAAGTGCTCCAATTTCCCACCAGTACTCAGGTGTACCAATCCAGAAATAGTGGTGACCCATACCAAGGATACCTGAACCAAATAGCATAGCTACCTCAATCCATAACCACATTTCAACAACTTTACGATGTGCACCAATCATAGTTATTAAACCATAAGCAGCAATAGCACCAACGAAAACTTCCCAAGTAGCTTCAACCCATAAGTGAATTACCCACCACCACCAGTACTGATCAACAGAAATATTATCTGTAAAGAACATACCAGCTAAGTAAAGACCAGCAAAAGCAATCATATCAGCCATTAGAACTGTTACGATACCTGTTTGTTTACCTTTGATACCTGTTAAGAAAAGATTCGCAACAAAACCAAGAGCAACAACAACGATACCCCAGTCAGCCCAACGTGGAGCTTCAATATACTCACGACCTTCTGTAATAAACCAGATAGTTGTTTCATCTGCGGGCCCTACTTGTACAAAGATATATACAAGAACAACAACAACGATAGCCGCTACAAATATCCAGTAAAGTAACTTACCAATTTTAATACCAATAGTTTCAATACCTGTTTCATCTGGTAGTAACCAATATACTGAACCAAACATTGCAAATACCATCCATACAACAAGTGCATTAATGTGTAAAATTCTAGCTATTGAAAAATCTAATATTTCATAAAGAAAACCTGGCATTACATATTGAATTGCCGCTACAAGACCAAAAAGGAGTTGTGCACCAAAAAGGATAAATGCAAATGTAAAATACCATGTTGCTAACTGTTTTGATTCACTTCCTATACCTGTTAAATGATTACTTGCCATGAACAGCTCCTTGAATTTTTCCAAAGTTTCTAGGGAAACCATTTGTATCAATTGATGACATATGTTTTAAGAAAGCCACTAATCCAATTGCTTCTTTCTCTGTAATACCAAGATTTGGCATCATACGTGCATGAGTTGCATACTGAGAAGGATGTTGTAAAAATTCTGCCATTGCTTCTTCTTTAGATAAATCTTTACCTATTGAACCGCCAATAATAGCTTGCATTGTACCGTCTTCCCACATTGGATCCAACCATGCTTTAGTTAAATCTGGTGCATAATATGCTCCATTTCCAAGAAGAGTATGACAATCCATACAGTTTTTAGCTTGAGAACCTAACTTACCTAAGTGAAGTAATTCTCTTGCTTCTTCTTCAGAATAATCATCTCGACCAAAAAATTTCTCTTTTTCCCCAATTACAGGTACTTCATGTCCACGTTTAGCGTCCATTTCGTATGTAATCTTATAATTAATTACCGTAGGTCCTGGAACCCTTTTAGCAACTTTATTTACCAGGTCTTCATCTGTTCCCATTGAAATTTGTGCTGATGTATCAAACGTCAACCAAATCAATAAAATCGATGCAAAACCAGTAACCCACGCCGCTGAACGTTGCCAGAAACGATTGTCACTCCATACAGATTTATTAGCCACACTATCCTCCTAAAATAATAGTAGTAGATTTACATACAAAATCAATGTTCATTCTCTTCATGAACTTGATTTTGCATGTAATAGACTGCGTGAGGGAGAAGTAGATACCCTATCATCGCAACCACTAAAGCTTTTGCCGTAAATTCCCCTACATGCATTAAACTTCCCATAATATATAAGCAATAAACAGTCAGTAGCCAAAATAGGTATGCGAATGGCATAGCCCACTTTTTAAGCATTTGAACTTTTACGGCTGTATATATTCCAACGTAGAACCCTCCAAAGACTAAAACAAGGGCCGATGATATAAAGATAGGTAAGAAATCATCTAAAGCTATTTCTGGCCTAATTACAGATGCATCTATCATTATGGTCCCTTTATGTTTGTAATATTTAGAATCACATACATTTTATACCTTTTTACATTCAAAGCAATTGATGTACATCAACAAGAAGAATTAAGTCTATGATTTTTTATATATTTTCAGTTTAATGTAACTTTTTGAGCTATTTAAATTGAAGAGATAATTTTGTTCCAATATCTATTTCAGAAAAGACCTCAACATCTATTTTCATTGCATCACATAAACGCTTAACAATATCAAGTCCTATTCCATGTCCACTCTGATGTTCTTTATATGAACGTTCAAATATTTGCTGAGGATTTTTAATACCAATTCCATTATCTTCAATTATGAGAGAAGAGTTTTTCTTGTATATTTTAACGAAACCATCTTTTTTATTATATTTACAGGCATTTGAAATTACATTTACTATGACTTGTTTAAATGCTTCCCTATTTACCTCTGCTTCAAAATCTCTGTACTCTATGTAAAACTTAATATCTACATATATTTTTTTATGAGTATCAACAACCTCTTCTACAATTTCAAAAATAGACTCTTTAGAAATTATCATAGTATCTTCATGCAACAATACAGTTAGGTTATTATGAAGTTCCGATATATCTTCTGCACTGCGTTTTATACGATATAGTGCATTGTTTTGTTTAAACTCTTTTTTTGATTCAAGTAGTTTTAAATTTAATAGTATAGAGGTAACAGGTGTATTTAAATCGTGAATAATATCTTTTGAAAAATTATCAAGTTTGATAATAGCCTTTTGCATAGGTCGTAAAGCCCTAAGTGCAAGAATATAACTTATGGTAGCAAAAAGAAGTAAAAGGATTATTTGAACTGCGATGATATATAACTTAATCTCATTTAGTTTTTCATGGTAGTGAATTTTATCTTTTATAACAAGTAGATATCCTCCATCCCAACTAAAAGGCATATATTTTACAAAACTACTATCTTTTATAGAGAAGTTGTCCATATTAAAATCTTGAATTACTATATTTTTTACTTCATGACGAATATGCTCTGAACTTGGTTTTACATGCATTTTAATCTGTCTAGTATACTCAATCATAGAGAAATGTTCTTTTTCTATCATACTTTTTTTCTGCTCTTCAAAGTAAAAAAAGCCAGAAGCTAAAATTAAAAAAGCAACACTTCCAAAATAGATACTAAAGAATTTAAAAAAAACTAACTTCTCATGCTTTAACAAGTCTGTACCCTATTCCTTTAATTGTCTGTATTTCTAAACCACTTTTACGTAGTTTTGTCATATAGACACGTAGTGCTCCCTCACTAGATTCATTAATAGAGTCTAGTTCATAAAGTAACTCTTGTTTTGTTACTATTTTATCTATTCTCTTAAAAAATATTGATACTAATTTGGACTCTTGTGGTGTAAAAAGTAATAATTTAGACTCCTTAAGTAATTCATTCGTTGCAATTTTATAAATTAAATCTTTGTAAATTATTTCATTTTTTTGTGTAGAAAAAGATTTTCGCAGAAGTGCTTGAATACGAACAAGAAGTTCATCAAAATCAAAAGGTTTTTTTAAATAATCATCTGCCCCTACTTCAAATCCACGAGAGAGCGATGCTATATCACTAAGAGATGTTAAAAATATACACGGAACTGCATTTCCAGACTCTCTAAGCATCTTAAGTAACTCAAACCCACTAAAATCTGGAATATTGACATCAAAAAGCATAAGCTCAAAAGTATCTGTTGAAGTCATTTCAAGAGCCATATTTGCAGTTGTTGCGAGTGAAATTACATACCCTTCACACTCAAGAAGTTCCATTAATGTTTCTGAAAGAATCTGGTCATCTTCGACAAGTAATATTCTAGCCATTTAGATTCTCTTACTCCCAATCATCATATTTAGAGTTAGCATATTTATCTTTTTTGTATCTACGTGCATTTTTACTCTTATCTAATTGATTTGAGCTATGAAGAAGTTCTTCTTTAATGTTTTCTATATCTTCTTCAGACTCTTTATATGAGATCATTTTTTTTACAAGTGTTTGTAAATCTTTTAGCTCCCCTTTATACAAATCTATTTCATCTATACGATTTAATAACTTTAGACTATTGTCTATCTTTTTATTAAAACCCTTATGTGTCAACTCTGGAGTATTTAAAAGATAAGAGATCATTCCCTTATGAAAACGTTCTAATGCACGAATGTAACGTAGACGATTTGAGCTATCTATAACTTTTTGAGAAGCTGCCATTTTCATCCTATTATTTATTTATTGCTACAATTATACACTTTATTTTGGAGATTAATTTGAAAAAAATTCTATTACTACTTACAATGTTCTACATCTCTGTTTATGCAGACTATAAAGATGTATATATATCACAAAAAATATTGGACTCTAATATACAAATAGTTGATGTGCGAACACCACCGGAGTGGAAAGAGACGGGATTACTTAAAGGTGCAATTCCTATTATGTTTTTCAATGAACAAGGCAGACCAGAAATTAATATGTTTTTAAAAGAGTTGAATGAGAAAGTTGATACTAGTAAACCTTTTGCTATCATCTGTCATACAGGGAGTCGTACATCTATGATAGCACCTTGGTTATCCGAAAAGCTTCACTATGATGTAGTAAACCTAAAAGGTGGCATGGAGTATGCAACAAAAGCTCTTAAACTAAAAACACACCCCTATAAGTAGACTATTCTGAAAATACCTGCATTTTTTAAAGTTTTATTTTACCTGACACTTAGGATAATTATCACCTTTAGTGTCTTTGGTTTTCTTATCTTTTTACTTTGGGGATTTTTATATCTTATATTTTATTAAAGAAGAGACTTTATAACATTACTTACACCTTGATGTAAATTATATGTAGAGATTGGAAAATCTAATGCCTCATCTTCAAGGTTGACATTCTGTTTACTCAGATAGTCACCTAATAAACTCAAATCTATTTCACTATATCTTTTAGAGCTTTGCTCATCTAATGATGTTCTTAAAAGTTCACCTGAAAAATTTGATTTTTGAATTGTAAAGGCAAGAGATTTTAAGCTTACAAAATCATTCCACTCTAAAAACAGTTCAGGAGTTAAACTATCTCTATACTTACCTTCTGGAGAAAAAAGAATATCATTCTCCCTTAAAGGTACTAATACACTTAAAATAGCACGAGAAAAAGGTACAACTTTATCTGCCCAAAAAGGTGATTCATTTCTTGTTTTTAGCTCTGTTTCTATCTCAAGTACAATATTTTCTACTGTAGCATTTTTAAAAAGTTCATAACTCTCTTGTTTCATAATTACTCTTTTTTATATTATTTTCCTAATAATACAATTTTAGTATATAATCTCGCTTTTAAAAAGGATATATATTGAAATTAAATAAAAGTTTTATAACAAATATTATTGCATTACTTCTCATTACTCTCTCATTTTTTATTTTAGAATTCAAAAATGCACTACTTTTCACAGGTCTTTTTGCACTCTCAGGAGCTTTGACTAACCAACTTGCCATCCATATGCTTTTTGAAAAAGTACCTCTACTTTATGGAAGTGGTGTAATTCCACTGCGTTTTGAAGCTTTTAAAGAGGCTATAAAAAACCTTATGATGAATGAATTTTTTACTCAAGAGCAGTTAGAAAACTTTTTTGCTAATGAAGAGAAAAAAATAAACCTTGAACCAATCATAAAAGAGACAGATTTTGCACCTGCTTTTGACGCACTCTCTAAGACAGTTATGGAGTCATCATTTGGTGGTATGCTTGGAATGTTTGGAGGAGAATCTGCACTTGAAGCTCTAAAAGAACCGTTTTCGAACAAAATGAAATCAGCCGTGATCAAGATAGTAAACTCTTCTGCATTTAATGATACGATGCAAAAACATCTTCAAAACTCATCACTAAACGATGATATGCTTAAATCAATTGAATCGGTAATAGACTCCCGTTTAAATGAGCTTACACCTCAACTTGTAAAAGAGATGGTTCAAAAACTCATA
>Ga0256826_1000448_pt1 | contig 24951 bp, 28 predicted proteins | sample CV79metaG_FD_185975 | JGI IMG/M metagenome (GOLD analysis project Ga0256826, IMG submission 185975) | Hydrothermal vent microbial communities from East Pacific Rise, Pacific Ocean - CV79 | ecosystem: Environmental > Aquatic > Marine > Hydrothermal vents | place: Pacific Ocean: East Pacific Rise...
ACGTTTAATAGCATCTACTATAACAACTTTTCCATCTTCTATAAGCTGATATAAGTCTTTGTCATGTGAAACAACTCTTACCTTATACCCTTTCTCTTTTGCTAAGTGTGTTACAGTTGCTATCATATCATCCGCTTCATATCCAGGCATACCAAGAGTTTTATAACCCATCTTATCTATCCACTCTATAGCTACTGGAAGTTGCATAGTAAGTTCTGGTGGTGGAGCTGAACGGTTTGCTTTATAGTTTGGATCTATCTCATTTCTAAAAGTAGGCCCTTTAGTATCTATAGCAAACACTATGTAGTCACTATCGTGCTCTTTTTGCAGTGTAGATATAAAGTTTGTAAAACCTGTTAAAAGTCCTGTTGGAAAGCCATCTTTGTTTTTTAAGTGTTGGGGGAGTGCATAAAAACTTCTGAAAAAGAATCCAAAAGTATCTATGATTGTAACTGTTTTACTCATTTACTACCTTCTATAGTGTGTCTAATATATCATCAACGGAGTCTTCTAAGACCTCGTGGTCATAGCCAGCATCACTTGCTTTTTTGAGACCAAAATTTATAGCTTGTTCTGATAAAGGTTTGTTTATTGGAATAATTGTTTTTACTATATGAAGTGCCATAGAGTACTCTCTTACATCTTCTGGAGCTGCATTTGGATTATCTGCATATTTAATCATCTCTATAAATTCATTATCAAAACCCCAATGAGAAAAGACTTCTGCAGTAACCTCAGAACTTGTCACTTCCACATAAGAGCGTTCAACTTGAGCTAAATTATTTGACATCTCAATCTCTGAGGAAAAGCTCATCGCCTCATCTTCTTGAATAACATCACTCGCGATTAAAATTTTTCCCGTCTCTTGTAAAAATGCAGCAAGGTAAAGCTTTTCAGCCTTTACACGATTTACTTTTTTGTACCAGTTAAGCATAAGAGTAGCTTGCATAGAAGAGATTTCAGCAAACTTATCACTTGTAATTCCATAAGGTTGCATGTCAACATTTAAAAGTTTTCTTACAGAGTTTCCAAGGGCTATAGAGCGAGTCATGCCCATACCAAAAAGACTAACAGCCTGAGCTGCATTTCTAATCTCTTTTCCAAAACCATAAAGTGGAGAGTTCGCTGCTTTTAAAAGATTAGCAATAATCATCGGGTCATGCTCTATAACCTTTGCTAAGTCATGGATGGAAGATTCATCATCTGCATAGACTCTATTTATATCCATAATGGTTTTTGAGAGTGGAGGGAGCGATTTTATACTGTCTATTATTGAACTTTTCACTGGCTATCCTTAGATAAATCTACATAATTTTTTTATTATAGCCATATTTAGCAAACTAAGTTACTTATGACAATCGGTGATAGTTTTAAGTGGATTATTTATATAGTCATAGCCATTATAAATGGTATAGGCTCCATAGAGTATTACTGCAATTGAGGAGAGGCTCATCATCATCTTTCTAAAATTTGTAGCGGCCGCAAGTGAAGAGAGGAAGCCTAGACCAAACATAGCGGGAATTGTACTTATTCCAAATATAGCCATCACCATCGCTCCTAGTAGAGGATCGGCTGTACTCGCTGCAGTTATAGCAAAGAAGTAGACAAAACCACAAGGAAGAAGTCCATTAAGCATTCCAAGAATAAAAAAACTTGAGTTAGACTTTGAATTTAGAACTGATGTAAAAGCATTTTTATAAATATTAGAAGAAGAGAAAGAGTGCTCCACTATAGTTAAAAACTTGATTTTTCCCATAAGAGAGAGACCGGCTAGCATCATAACAACACCTGCAAAAATAAGCAGACCTCCATTTGCATTGTTGCTAAAGGTCACAACTCCACCTAGAGCCCCAAACATTGCACCCAGTATAGAGTAGGTTAAAACACGGCCAAAAGAGTAGAGTAGATGCGCTCTACTTTGAGAAACTTTTGAGCTCTGTGGAGAAATTTTTATAGTTGAGTAAGCGAGTACAATTCCACCACACATACCAATACAGTGACCAAAAGAGCCAAGAAATGCGATACTAATAATGGTAATTATATTGACTGTTTCCATCAGTTTCCTAAAAGTTGTTTTTTTATACGAGGGTTATTCATGGTCTCACCCCTGAGCATCTTAAGGCTCATTGTATCAAAATTTACATAGTTTTCTTTTTTAAACTCATAAGCACCAAAGCCATACCCCATAGGTGTAATATCATCTAAAGAGTAAAAGGCAGTTCTTCCATCTATCCACTTTTTAGAATCTCTACTCATCACCCAAATAACAGCTTTATTTTTAAACTTTTTATCTTTCAGCCAATTTACAAAGCCACCATGATCATGAAAAAAGTAAGTTTTTCCACTAGGTGAAATAAGCTGAGAAACATATTCAAAATTTTTGATAACCATGCCACAATCACTATCTTGATACTTATTAGCTTGCATTTTTAAAGGTAATTGCTTAAGATTTCCCTCTTTAACAACAACCATCTGCTGATTTGATGCGAGTGAGAAAAAAACTCCAACAATAATAGAAATTATTATAAGAATAATTAAAAAAGGTACTATTTTTTTCACTAACTTCTCCAAATTGTAATAGAATATACTACACAATATTTGTTACATATCTGTTAAACAAGAGTTAATCTCTTCTTTTTTTACCCTTACCTCTATCATCATACACTAAAAATCTTTTCAAGTCTTCTTTCATCTCTTCATTTAAAGAGTCCCAGATAGGCTGTTTTAGAGTATATCGTTTAGTATCCTCTTTCTTACTCTTTTTTATATCTCGAATTAAATAATGGTAACGCACTATACTCTTCGTATATTCACTTAAAAAGCTCCAATTTTTAATAATTTGGTAACTTCTCTCTTCATGGTCTGTAAAACTATATTCACCAAACTCTCTATCCTCATCATCCTTTACAAATGCGGTAGATGGCTTACCAATATCGTGAAAAAGTGCAGCAGCAAACATCTTAAAATCACCTGCTTTTAGTGCATAATATACTACTCGAAGAGTATGGAGTAAAACACCATGCTGATGCCATTTATTCTGTACAAAAAAGAGTGACATTAGGTTAGGTTTTGAGAAAAATGGATTGTTTATTTCATTCATAAGTGAATATTATCTAAAGAAAGTTTATAAAGAGGTTTAGTTCATCGGATGATAGACTGCAACTGTCTCTTTAAGGTTTTGTTTTTGTATATGTGTATAGATTTGGGTTGTAAGCAGAGAAGCATGTCCTAGTAACTCTTGAACTACTCTTAAATCTGCACCACCTGTAATGAGTGAAGTAGCATATGAGTGACGGAGTACATGAGGTGAAACCCCAAGATATTTTTGAGTAATATTATATGCAGAGATACGACTCAATTTACCTCCTCGGTAGTTACACCAGACAAACTCTTTGTCAAACGCGGAGTCTCTAAGGTACTCCTCTATCGCGTTTATAGCAACTTTAGCGATAGGAACTATACGCTCTTTCTCACCTTTAGCATGGCGAATATGAAGCCACTCGCCCTCTATATCATTTCGACTTAACTCTAAACACTCACTTATTCTCGCTCCTGTTGCATATAAAAAGAGTATAAGCGCATAGTCGCGTTTACCTATCCATGAAGTTTTATCTATAAGTTTTAGCGAGTTTTGAATCTCTATAAAGGAGAGAAACTTTGGAAGTAGTTTAGGCACTTTTGCAAATTTTAGTTTTGGGTTTTCATCGCTATATTGCTTCTTATAACAGAAGTCAAAAAAAGCATTTACTGAAGAGAATTTTCTATTGAGAGTTCTTTTATTTTTATATTTTGAGAGAAGTGGGAGAAGAGAGGATAAGTCAATTTGAATAAGAGGTTTTTGAAGTTCACTCTCGATGGTCTCAAGATCACCTTTATAAGCTTCAACACTTCTCTTACTAAGTGCTCTTGTGACACTTATATACTCTAAAAAGGCTTCAAGCTCATTCGACATTACTCTACCGAAATGTACTCATCGGCTACATAAAAAGTCTTATCACCCACAAAGATATATCCATCTTCAATATCTACTTCATGAACCCTATAGTCATAAAGATCTTTCTCAAGTTCTATTAAATATCCCTCTTTTTCTAAAAGATAGAGTTTATCCTTATGAGAGATAAGACCTAAAAAATGTGCAAAAGGAAACTTTATCTTCGCATTTACCTGCATATCTGGAGTTAAGGAGATAACCTCACCCTGCTTAGTCGTTATAAATATATTTTCATTATCATAAACCATATCTCTAATCTCATACTTCACTCGTATCTCTTTAGAAGCTAAAGAGAGAAGTTTTGTACTTGTAGCAGCTATAATTTTGTTATCAATGACATTAAAATAGATGATATTGTTAAAATTATCTTCCGTTGAGACTATAATTGTTCTAAGTTTTTTCTTTTTATCTATATTTATAATAACAACTTTTCCATCAAGTGTTGAGAAGAGTACTAAATTATTCATAAAGTGAGGAGTCACTATTCTAGAATCAACTGCCAATGACTTGCTACCCTGCTCTTTTAAAATCAGTGCTTTTGTATTTATATCATACAGAGCCATCTCACTATCAGCAAATAAAACGGCAAGCATATTATCTCTTATGCTTGCACTAGCGATAGTTTTTTTCAACTCAAAGATAGTTCTGTTTTCAGGATTTTGAATATTTGATATAGTAAGATTACCATCAATCTTAGAGCTAATTATCCATCCATTACTATCTGCAATAACTCTCTGTGAACTATCAACTTTAATATCAACTATACCATCTTTGGCTAGAACTGTCCCATCTTCAAGCAGTGCAACATTTGAACCTACATCAATAATCTTTTGCTCTCTATCTCCATAGTGAGACCAATCTTCGTCAACAAATTGTGGTTCATATACTTTTTTTGTACTACACCCACTAAAAAGAAAAACCAACAAAACACTTAGTAGTAATAAAAAATTATTCAAAATTCTACTTTACTCCATAGTGAAGCAGTGCTTTTGCAATTTTACTTAGTGATGAGGACTCATTTATGGTCGCTAGTTTAGAATGTGCTAAGTCCATTTTGCCTTCATTTAAAAGAATAACTGCACTTTGAACTTGGGCTAAATCTTTATAGATTGAGTTCTGTTTTGATGCATAAGAGTCTAGTTTTGCTGCCTCTTTTGAATTTTGTGCTAACTCATAACTTACTAAGTCATTTACAATTGCTGTTTTTGAGGCCTTTAAAGCTTTTAATGCAGCTGTATCTTTGTTTGTAACAGCTTGAGAGTAAATCCATACATCATGAAGTGCTGGACTTAAATTTGCAAGTCTTGCTAAAGCAGCACTATCAGATGGATTTTTTTGAAGCTCTGCTAAAGTTTTATTTGCTGCAGAGACCTGCCCAGCTTTATTTATATCATAAGCAATATTTCCGCCAACAAGTAGAACAACTAGAATAAATGAACCTATCATTACATTTTTATATTTTTTTACAAATTTTTCTGTCATAACAGCTTTTTCAAAAAATTTCTCTTCAGAATTCAATTCCTCTTTTACCATCTCTATATCATTTTTTAAACTCAAAAATTATCCTTCATACATACATATTTTTTCAAAAGTTTAAAATAATACCCTTAACTTTGTTAAAGTTTTGTTATAATCTTGTTAAATAAATTGATTTTTACAAATATAAGGACTTAAATGCAAGTAGATGACCTATTACTAGCAAAACTAGAAAAACTATCTTTTTTAAAAATTTCAGATGACAAACGCGATGAAATTAAAGAACAACTCTCTGAAATCATGAGTTTTGTAGATAACTTAAGTGAACTCAATACTGATGGTGTTGATGACAACTTTGCAATGAGTGATATGGCAACACCACTTAGAGAAGATTTAGCTATCTGTAATGCTGCTGTTAACGATGACATTCTTAACAATGCACCTCATAGTAGAGACCATTTTTTTATAGTTCCTAAAATAATCGAATAATTATGATACAAGTTTATGGCATAAAAAATTGCGATAGTGTAAAAAAAGCACTCAGTTTTTTTAAAAAGCATAACTTAGAGTATAAACTTCAAGACTTTAAATCTACCCCAGTATCTTGTGAAAAAATATCTACTTGGCTAAACACAGTGGATATGAAGACTCTTTTTAATGCAAGAAGTACCACATATCGAACCTTTAAACTCAAAGAAAAGAACCTAGATGAAGAGGCTCAAAAAGAGTGGTTATGTAAAGAAAACCTACTTATAAAGAGGCCTGTAATTGAGTTTAAAGACAAGCTTATCGTAGGCTTTAAGGAAGAAAACTATCAAGGAGTCTTTTTATGAGTGAACAAGTAAATGGTAAAAATTCTACAAGTAAAAACATTGACATCAAAAAACTACTGAAGAGTGTTTTAGCTTTTAAATCTTCTGATTTACACCTTGTTGTAGGAAGTGAACCTCAAATTAGAATCGATAAAGAGCTACGTCCTCTTAATCTTCCGAGAATGAGTGCTAATGATATTGAAGAGATGGCCTACTCTCTTATAGAAGATAAACAGAAAAAAGCCTTTGAAGAGCATAATGAACTTGACTTCTCTTTTGAGTTAAAAGATGTTGGGCGTTTTCGTGCCAACTACTACCGCACAATCGGTGGTATTGGCTGTGCCTTTCGTATGATTCCTATTGATATTCCAACTCTTGATGAGTATGGTAATCCCCCTATTTTTAAAGAGCTTATCAAAAAAGAGAAGGGTCTTATCTTGGTAACTGGTCCTACTGGTTCTGGTAAATCAACTACTCTGGCATCTATGCTTCATGAGATAAACCTCACTGAACGCCGTCATATTATTACCGTTGAAGATCCAGTTGAGTTTGTTCATAAAAATATCAAATCACTTTTTTCTCAGCGTGATGTTGGAAACTCAACTGATTCATTTGCAGCAGCACTCAAGTATGCACTCCGTCAAGATCCAGATATTATTCTTATCGGGGAGATGAGAGATGCTGAGACTATTGGTGCTGCTCTAACTGCGGCAGAGACTGGTCACTTAGTTTTTGGTACTCTGCATACCAACTCTGCTCCTGGTACAATTAACCGTATTATCGATGTTTTTGATGGAGAGGAACAAGCACAGATAAGAGCTCAACTCGCATCTTCACTTGTATCTGTCATATCACAGACCCTTATACCGCGTATAGGTGGTGGAAAAGTTGCAACTCAAGAAATTCTTATTACAAATCCAGCAGTTCAAAATCAGATTCGTGAAGACAAAGTACATCAAATCTACTCTCAAATGCAACTAAATCAGCAAGAGACGCATATGACTACACAGACTCAAGAGTTAGTTGAACTACTACAGAAAAAAGTTATCTCTAAAGAAAACGCGGTTAAAAGTTCAAATAGACCAGAGGAACTTATGAAAGTTATTGGAGCTCTTTAGCTCTACTTTGAGGTTTTTCTGAGCCTCATCATTTTAAATCTTTCACCTAGAAAATCTGGTAAAATCAGCATCTTTGCTTTCTCTAACTCCTGCTTATATATTTTCTCTTCTACATTTTTTTCTAAAATTGCTAAGAGGTCTAAAATACCCATATCTATTAGAGCTACCATCTGCGCTTTAAGTTCCACAAACTCCACTCCAGCCTCTTCATAGGCATCTTTAACATGTGCAAAATTTACATCATAAGTGATATCACTCTTTGCAAAAAGTTCCTCACGTTTAATCTTCTCATCAAAGAAAGGAATCACTTCATGTTTAGCATAGACTCTCAAAGAAAAATCAGGACGAGCAGCCATCTCACCATAATCAAAAGTCATAAACTCAAATTCATCACAAGAGTTAGCCATCTCTAAAGCAAACTTCTCATAACCGATGGCTATCTCACCTCTATCCTTATGATATTTCTTAGCCTTACTCTCTATCCACTTATTTTCAACATCAAACTCTACATTATGTCCATCTACTCTTGCAGTTTTACCCTTATAGTAAAGTTCGCAAGGAAATGCATCAAAGATTTCATTTGCTATAAAAAAAGCATTTTTACATCTAAGTTCACTCAAAGATTTATAGTGAGTTAAAGAGACAACATCACCAAAAGAGTCTTCAAAATAAGTTCTCTGCTGCCTCTGCAAGTCATCAAATCTCTCAATAATAACAAACTCTAAAGTAGAAAGAAGTTTTGGTCTAAGGGTATATATAAACTCTATTATATCTGCTAGAAAGTAGCCATGATGAGCACCAATTTCGCATATCGCCGCGTTTGAGTTTAAAAAGCCCTCATCGACTAATGAGATTATATGTTTTGCAACTGTACCACCAAAAAATTTGCTAGTGCTCACCGCGGTGTAAAAATCACCCTCTTTACCAATATTTTTGTAAGTTGCATAGTAACCATCTTCACCATACAACCACTCTATCATATATTCACTAAATTTCATTTTTGTACATCTCATATAAAGTAAGCAGCTCAAGCTGTTTATCTATCTCAAAAACCTTTAAATCTATCTCCGATATTTTCACTGAGTTAGTAAGCAAATCTACATCATATTGTGTCTTATAGCCTGCATCAAAGAGTCTCTGAGTATCATCAAGTAGTTTTGAGTATATATCTCTATTTTCAATACTAAGAGTCTTTTTTTTATCAAAATTTTTAATATTTTGCATTACTTGTTCAAAAAGGGCTTTGAGCTCCCTCTCCTTATCTTTAATATTTATCTGTGACTTAAGATACTCAATTCGCGAGGATTCTATATCAACAAAGGTATTAATATCGAGTGGCATACTTGCTCTAATACCATAGTTATAGTAATCAGTATCACCTGAAAAAGAGGCTCCCGTATTACCAAACTGCTGATTCTCTGTTTTATCCCAGTTATATCCAGCTAGAACACTTAAACGCGGTAGATACTTTGTTGTGGTTACATCTTTGTTATATCTATTTTTTTCTATCTCACTTTGAGACATTTTTAAAACAATATTGTTTTTTAAAAACTCCTCTTCATTTAACATTGGAAGATAAGGTATTTCAGCAGTTTTATACGATATATCACTTATAGCCTGAAACTTTGAGACTAAACGTTCTCTATTTGTTTCAATATCATAAAGAGCTTGGATTACAATATTTCTCTCGATAACAGCATTATCCAAAAATCCAGAATCAAGTTGCCCACTTAAATACTGCTCTTTTTTAAGTTTTAAATTTATCTCTGAGTTTTGAATCTGTAGCTCTTGACGTTGCACTTTAAGAGACATCTGTTTTATCTGCATCAAAAGTGACACAGCCTCTTTTACTAACTTTCTTTTTGCAATATCAACTGAGTAATCAGCATATTTTTTACTAAACTCAGCATACTTAATTCCATAGTAGATTCCACCACTTTGAAAAATAGTCTGATCCATTTTAATAGCAGCATTTTCAGATTTCTGCTCATTATTATACGGTTCACTTACAGAGTAACTATAGTTTAAATTTAAAGGAGCTATCCAAGAGTCACGAAGTTTAGAACTATCTGACTCATTTTTTTGGTAGTCATAGTTATACTGCTTTTTCTTGATATCAGAGATATAAGCCTCTAGTTTCTCATTTTTCTCCTCAGCTAAAAGAGAAATACTATAGAGTAGAGATAGCAGAGTTAAGAGCGTTAAAGCCTTCATTAATTTCCTCTTTTGTAATTGTCAGTGGTGGTAAGAAACGTAGAGTATTTCTTCCAGCTTTAAGAAGCATTACTCCATTCTCTCTTGCCGCGTTTATAATATTTGTGAGTGTATCTGCATCAATAACACGAAGTCCACACATCATTCCAATCCCTACTTTTTGAGTAAATATTTTTTTATTATTTACATAAAATTCTTCTAGTTTCTCATTGAAGTAAATAGTAGTCTCATCAAGTTTTCCAGAAGATTTAGACTCTGATAAAATATCTATAACACTACAAGCTGCAGTAGCACTCAGATAATTACCACCAAAAGTAGAACCATGATCCCCTGCAGATAAAACATCTTTTAAACTAGTCATAACAACACCGATAGGGACACCGCCACCAAGACCTTTTGCAAGTGTTATAACATCTGGACTTATTCCATAAACCTGGCTCGCAGTAAACTCCCCAGTTCTATAAACACCCGTCTGAACTTCATCAACTATAAGCAGTACTCCCTTCGCCTTTAAAAGTTTTTCTAAGGCTTGTACTTCAGCCTTCTCTTGTGGTTCAACACCACCCTCACCCTGAACAAGTTCAATCATAACAGCACAAGTATGATCATCTAAAAGAGACTCAATATCACTCATACTATCCGCATATACAAAACCATCAGGAAATGGTCCAAAATAGTTATGCATAGACTCTTGTCCTGTCGCTTTTACAGTTGTAATTGTACGGCCGTGAAAAGAGTGCAGAAGAGTAATAATTTTATAACGTTTTACCTCTCCATTAATCTCACCATATTTTCTAGCGATTTTAATAGCACCCTCATTTGCTTCAGCACCAGAATTTCCAAAGAAACATTTCATATCATAACCACTAGCAGCAACAATCTTTTGAGCTGCATTTGCTTGAGGTGCAATATTATAAAGATTTGAAATATGTGTAATATTCGAGAGTTGCTCACATATAGCTCTGTTTACTCTCTCATTTGCATGACCAACACTTACAACACCTATACCTGAAGTAAAATCAATATACTTTTTACCATTAGCATCTAATAATCTTGCATTATCACCGCTTACAAACTCTACATCTACTCTCGCATATGTAGGTAAAACATATTTTTTATCTAATTCTTCTGTATTCATAATTTATCCAAAATATTTTTATTAATTATATCCAAAATCAGCTTTTGTCATTCCGTACTTGATACGGAATCTAATTGTTATGCTACTCAGATTAGATTCTGAATCAAGTTCACAATGACATACGATTAAGAGCTAATCTGAACTCTATCTTCTTGAAATATAGCACTTTTCCCCTCATAGGAGTGTTGGCTTGAGGTAAGATTATTTACTCCCTTTGTGCCACTATATATAAGTACACAATCTGCTCGCACATCATCACTAATTTTTACTTTTAACTCTACTTTTCCATTTTGAGAAGATATTGTAATTAAATCCTCATTTTTATAGCCATGAGAACTATTTAAATAGACATACTCTTCGCGTTTAAACTGTGAGTTGAGACTCATCGGGCTCTTTGGAGTTATGAGATAGAGTTCATCACTTAGCTTTCTCTTTTTGTCTCTATTTTTGGTAAGTACAATTTTATTTGCTTTTCTATCTATCTCTACCTCTTCTAAAAAAACAAACTCATCATCATCTGTATCAAAACCATCTCGGTAGGGAATCTCTTCTCTTCCTTCAACATAGTAACAGCCATCCATTTTTTGTATTATATGACTTTTAAAATGCTTTATATATTCTGCTTCTTCTTGTATCTCTATGTTAAATGCACTGCAGAGTTTTAAGGCTAAATCATACTCACTTATTCCTATATCACTCTCACTTACTTTTGGCATATCCATCATAGCATTGTGTGAGTAAGATGTACGTATATCATTTTTATAAAGAAAAGATTTTGCTGGAATGATTAAATCAGCTATTTCGCTTGTCTCATTCTCATAGAGTCCAAAATAGACTAAGTTTTCAACTTTTGAGATTGACTCTTTTACCCGTATAGTATCTGGCATCTGAGAGAGGGGATTTGCCCCTTGAATAAACACTGTTTTAAACTTCTCAAACGCGGTATTCACTTTTGAGACTCTCTTTGCTTTTGTCATAAAGGGGGACTCAATATTTGCCTTTGACTCACCAAGGTAAGCGACTCCACATCCCTCTTTACCAAAAAGACCAAGTGCAGCAGCTACAGCATCAATGGAACGCATAATATCTGCACCATCACTATATTTTTGAATACCAACACCACATACAATAGCAACTTTTTTATCTTTTATATACTCTATAATAGCACCTATCTGACCTAGAGTAGTTCCCATATTTTCTAGCATTGATTTTATACGAATTGTTTGCGTCAGCTCATAATACTCTTCAAGTTCACTTGCATACTCCTCTACAAAATCATCATCACAGTAATCATTTATATATAAAAAACGAACTAACAACATCGCTAAATAGAGATCAGTTTTTGGTTTGAGTTGAATAAAAATATCTGCACTTTTGGCTATTTTTGTCTCTACAGGGTCTATAACAATAACAATTTTATCTTTTAAAAGAGGGAGTAGATGAGAAGATGTCGTATGAGGGTTTCTTCCCCAAAGTATTACTAGTTCAGATTTTTTTATCTCAGAGAGTGGCATATTTTTATTTGAACCACGCCCCTCGACTATACCAGCTTCACCTGCACCATCACAAAGTGTTCCATCTGTTAAAGTGGCTCCAAAAGAGGCAAAAAAGTGATCAGTCACTTCTTGCATAAGTCCAAAATTTCCACTCCCTCTATAGTGTAGTATCTCATTTTTTTCATTAGAGTTAAGCATATTTTCTAAAAGTTCAAAGGCTCTTTGCATACTAATCACTTCACCTTTATATCTAGGTACCTGAATAGTTTCATAAGTATCATAATGATTCATATGCGGACATAAAAAACCTTGAGTATGTCCCTCTTTTACTGCTTTTAATTTCCCATCCACATACTTAATAGCACAAGAATCAAAGCAATCAAGAGGACAGGCAGTTATACTACTCACTTCTAAGCTCAATCTTTACTAGTTTAGAGAAGAGCTTAGGAGAATCAATAATTATTACAGCCATATACTTAGAAATATTTTTAGCATCGGCAATATTTAAAAGTCTACTTATCTTATAGTTAGTTTTTTCTCCATCTATGTAAATAATCATATTTTTTGCATTAACTACATCTACTTCATCAAGAAATATCGTCAATTTTGCATGTGATAAATCTGCTATTTTAGCAAGTGGAGTTGAGACTCCAACAACTTGACCAGGTTTTACAGCGATAGAGTAGAGTACATAACCTTTAGCATGAATATTTTTATCACTTATATTTCTTTTTAACTGTGCTTCCCTAAACCTTAAATCTGTCACTTGGATTTTAAGATTATTTATCTCTTTTTGAGTGTTTAAATAGAGGTTTTCACTACTAATAAGATCATGAAACTCTCTATCTTTTTCAACACGTGATTTAATTTTTAAAGACTCAATCTTTTTATAATTCTCTCTCTTTCTCTCTAATGATTGATTGAGGTTTTTTAAAATATTTTCATTTGCTTTTACTGTTGCATCTAGGTAGAGTATTTTTTTTGATATTGCTTTTAATTCACTTTTATTAAGAAGATCATCAATACGAATATATGGCTTATTGGAGAGTTTTTTTCCTATGCTATCTTCATCAATATAGAGAACTAATCCCGGTACATTTGATGAAATATCCCGAATTTCGTAAGGTTCTACTTTAGAATAATATACTTTTGAAAACAGAAGTGAGGAGATAAATAAAATAAGAGTTAGAATTTTCACTATTGATACCTTTTTTAACAACTATTTTACCATTTCATTATTAACATTAAAGCGTTATTCATTTTATTTTTGCTATTATTAAAGCATATTTAAACAAAGGTAGAGATATGTCCGTATTAGATAATGTTGATGCTGCTACAAACTTGGCAAAAAACAATGAGCTACAACTACTTGTTTTTAGAGTAAGTGACAGAGAAGACTCTGCATTTTATGCAATAAATGTTTTTAAAACAAGAGAAGTTGTAGAGTCTAAAAACCATTATTTAACACAAATACCATCTGCTCATCATCTCCTCAAAGGGACTATAATACTTCGTGGTCTTCAAATTCCAATTCTCGATCTTCCCGCATGGTTAGATGTTTCACTTTCAAAAGCCGAGATTGAAAAATCAAATATTTTGATTTGTGACTTCAATGGTATTATTATTGGACTAAGGATTATGTCTGCCTATAGAGTTATTAAAAAGAACTGGAATGAAATGCATGCACCAGATAGCTATAGACTTGGTGATGATGGTGTTGTCATGAATGATACTAGACTAGAGGATGGTAGTCTCTGCCTTATCTTAGACTATGAAAAGCTACTTTCCGATGTTGTCCCGCAAGCAATGGTTGATGTTGCAGGTGATACAGCGGAGTTAGAAGGGATGGTAATTCCTCCTAGACTACAGACTGGAACCGTATACATAGCAGAAGACTCTAAAACTGCTCAAAAAGCACTTATGCATATATTTAAAAATGCAAACATAAATATGCAACTTTTTGATAATGGTAAAAAACTTGTAGACCATATTCTATCAATGGGTGAAGCGGCTGCAAATATTCCAGCTATTATTACAGATATTGAGATGCCAGAGATGTCAGGTTTTACTGTAATCAAAACACTTAGAGCAAATAGTCCAACAAAAGAAGTACCTATCATTGTAAATAGTTCAATGACAGGTAGCAACAACAAAAGAGAAGCACAATCTCTAGGTGCCGATGGCTTCGTCGATAAAACAAAGAGTCATAGTATCATTCCTCTCATTATCTCTTTAATGAAATAATACTGCATCATCTATATCAATCTGTTCCAATGCAGAGCATTGGAACAAGTAGAATCTTTAAATTTTAAGAAATAAAGAAAACAAACTAATAAATAATAATGACAGCTCAGCAATAAAAAAATTTAAAGAGTGATGTAGATACAAGAAGCATAGTGAGGAGGTGCACTAATGTGCCCGACGAGCGTAGCGACGCAGTAGGTACGTCGCTATTTGAATTTTGTGCCGACTACTGAAAGAGTGAGATTAATACTCCAGCCGCTACGGCTGAACCGATTACTCCAGCCACATTCGGACCCATCGCATGCATAAGTAGCATATTTGTACGGTCATACTCCATACCAACTTTGTTTGATACACGAGCAGCCATAGGAACAGCAGAAACACCCGCTGAACCGATTAATGGATTTACTTTATGTCCAGGAAATATATTCATAAGTTTAGCCATAAGAACACCAGAAGCTGTACCAACAGAGAATGCAATAATACCAAGAGCCATAATAAACATAGTATCCGGTACTAAAAATTGATCTGCTGCTAGTTTAGAACCAACACCAAGACCTAAGAAAATAGTTACTGTATTAATAAGGGAGTTTTGAAGAGTGTCATTTAGACGCTCAACTACACCAGACTCTTTTAAGAAGTTACCAAACATAAATGCACCAATTAGTGGTGTAGACTCTGGAAGAACTAAAATAGCCAATGTAAGAACCATTACAGGAAAAACTAGTTTCTCTAAACGAGATACATGACGAAGTGTTGTCATCTTAATTTTACGTTCTTTCTCTGTTGTAAGTGCTTTCATAATTGGAGGCTGAATAATAGGAACCATTGCCATATAACTATAAGAAGCAACTGCAATAGCACCTAAAAGTTCAGGAGCAAGTTTCGTTGCAATAAAGATAGATGTCGGACCATCTGCCCCACCAATAATAGAGATTGCTGATGCTTGCTGTAGTGTAAAGTCAACAAGACCTGCTTGAGAAAGTGCTACTGCACCTACTAATGTTCCAAAGATACCAAACTGTGCAGCTCCACCAAGAAGTGCAGTTTTAGGGTTTGAGAGAAGTGGACCAAAGTCCGTCATAGCTCCAACACCCATAAAGATGATAATAGGAAACATCTCATTTGAGAGACCCATACCATAAATAACACCTAAGAAACCATGGTGTCCAGCGATTCCAGCAACTGGAATATTAGCTAAAAGTCCACCAAATGCGATAGGTAAAAGAAGCAGTGGCTCAAATCCTTTCTTAATTGCCAACCAAAAGAGGAAGAATGTAAGAAGAATCATCAAAACACGACCCCATGATTTATGAAAATCGCTCATTGGTTTACCAGTTGAGCTTAGTTCATCTGGATCTGGGTGCATAATCGCATTTATACCTGTAGACTTTAAAAATCCACCAATCATTTCAGAAAAAGGTTTAGTCTTATATGTCTCTTCTTTATGCGCAGAGACAGCTTCTGAGGAAGCCGCTGCATTTGCGCTTAAAGTACTAAAGCCTAACACCATAAAAAGTGCAAGTAATTTTAAAACAAAAAACTTCATTCGGTTATCCTAATACTGCTACTACTTGACCTTCTACAACTTTATCATTTGTAGCAACGTTAATAGATTTAATTACTCCACCTCTAGGTGCAACAACATCAATTTCCATTTTCATAGATTCTAAAATCATGATAACATCACCTTCATTTACACTCTGACCTGGATTCGCAACAATTTTCCAAACATTACCCGGAAGAAGAGCTTTAATCTCTAACTCATCACCTGAAGCTGCTACTGGAGCTGCTGAAGTAGCTGATTCTCCATTTACTGCTGTAACTTGAATATCTGCATCACCTTCTGCAACTTGAACACTAAACTTCTGACCATCTACTACTACTGTATAATTTCCACTACCCATTGAACTTCCTTCTTCACAATCTTTTTTCATTTCTGATATTTTACGTACATTTAACTCGCCTTTTCCTTGTAGGAACGCGATACCTTTCTCTTGACATGCTGCTGCAATAAAGATGTTCTCTTCTGTAATTTCTAAATCAACTTTTTTAAGTTCATCAATAGCATGTTGAAGAGATTTAGCTGGATCTGCATCTGCTAAATCAAGTGCTTTCTCAGTTGTAGGCTCTAGTCCTAACTTCTCTGAAGCAATTTTTATAATCTCTGGATCTGGAGCTACAGGAGTCTTACCAAAGTAACCAAGAACCATTTTTCCATAACCTGGAGCAATAGCTTTCCAAGGCCCTTGCATCACATTGTTGAGTGCTTGTTGAAAGTAAAACTGTGAAACTGGAGTTACTGATGTACCATAACCACCTTTTTCTACTACTTCTTGCATAGCTGCAATAACTTCTGGAAACTTATCTAAAATATTGTTATCGCGCATCATTTGAGTATTTGCAGTAAGTGCACCACCTGGCATTGGAGAAAATGGAATAATTGGAGAAACCATTGTCGCTTCAGGTGGAACAAAGTAATCTGAAAGACAAGATTGTAACTCTTTCTCATAAGTTAAAATCTTACCAATTTCTAAACCACCAAGATCAAAATTCATTCCCTTAGTTGCATGAAGCATTGTTAAGATATCTGGTTGGCTTGTTCCACCTGAAACAGGAGCTGCAGCCATATCAATACCATCAATACCAGCTTCTAATGCAGCCATATAGGCAGCTACAGATACACCCGCAGTCTCATGAGTATGAAGACGTAAGTGTGTCCCTTCAGGAACTAAACTTCTAGCCATTTTAACAGTATCGAAAACTTTTTGAGGATTTGAAGTTCCTGAAGCATCTTTAAAACAGATACTATCATATGGAGTACCACTATCTAAAATATCACGTAATGTCTTCTCATAGAAATCAACACCATGTGCCCCATGACACCCTGGAGGTAAGTCCATCATTGTTACAACCACTTCATGTTTTAAGCCGTGATGTGCAATTCTCTCACCTGAGTACTTTAAATTTTCTACATCATTCAGTGCATCAAAGTTACGAATTGTCGTAGTCCCATGTTTTTTGAACATTTTTGCATGAAGGTCAATTAACTCTTTTGAACCTGTATCTAGCATAACTGTATTAACACCACGTGCAAGTGTTTGTAGGTTTGCATCTGGTCCAACAATTTTTCTAAATTCATCCATCATTTCAAAAGCATCTTCTCTTAAGTAGAAGTATAGAGATTGAAATCTAGCTCCACCACCAAACTCGTAGTGAGTAATTCCTGCAGTTTTCGCAGCTTCAACAGCTGGAAAAAAATCTTTCATTAAAACACGACCGCCGAATACCGACTGGAAACCGTCTCTAAAAGTTGTATCCATTACATCTATAAATTTCTTAGCCATTTTTATCCTTAACCTCTGTGATGTTTAATTGCTGCTGTAATAGCCGCGATTACATTTTTATTGTCTTTTGGTGGCGCCGGTGGCGTTGCACTTGGTTGTGGTTCAGGGAAAAATTTATGAATGATATAAGACATAACATTCATGCTTCCAATCATTACAATTAGAAATAAGAAAACTGTTCCCATCCCTAATCCCATAAATTTAAAACCCTCAATTATAAGGTTAGTTTCTTCCATAAATTACCTTTATTTCATAATTTGTGGGCCAATTATAGTATAAAGATGTTTAAAGAATGTTTTGTCCAACAAGCTTATTTTTTAAATATATCTATATTGTTACTTTTTGATTATATACTTCCACAAAAATTAATGAAAAAGAGAATAAATGAATAAAAATGTCAAAAAATTTGGACGAATAAACACTCTAGAAGGATACTCATACCTTCTTCTTCTATTTGTCGCTATGCCTATGAAATATCTGCTCGGATTTCCTTTAGCTGTAAAAATTATGGGGATGACTCATGGTGTTCTTTTTATCGCATTTTGCATACTTTTAGTGATAGCCTGGCAAGACAAAAAATGGGACTTTAAGGAAAATATAATTTTCTTTATCGCTTCACTTATTCCATTTGGAACTTTTTTTACAAAAAAAAGAATTGCATCATATGAATAAAAGCAAGCTTTAGATAAAATATAAATATTAAATAATTAGGAATATATAACACGATGATAGCTGGAATGAACGAACAAGATTTTATAGCATATATGATTTTTGGGCTTATTTTAAACTTTGTAATTTCTATAATGTTTGGAATGTATCTCAGTAAAAATATAGGTATGCAAGAGATGATAACTTCTAAAGGAGGAAAAAAACAACCTCTAATGGTAGCTTTAAGTCTCTTTATTCCCTATGCTAAGATGCTGATAACCCTCTATAGAGTCTCTGTTTTACAAATTTATTTTTTAAACAAAGGCCACACACACAAGGAATTTTGGGTCTATATGACTACAGAGTAACTACTTTTTGTAACGTTCAACTGTACATTCTATTAGTAAATTACTCTTCCACATACCTAACTTAGCACCCTTTGCTCTTGACTCTGCTTTTTTAAACTTAGCACTAAACTCTTCATCTTTGAAGAGTGGTTTTACTACTGCTAATCCACTCTCTAAAAGTAGTTCTGAGTAACTTTTAGCACCCTGAGCATAAACAATACAAGAATTTTTTTTAAACTCAATATGGTACATCTGTTTGATTTTTAAAATATTTTGTGCAAAATACTTAGAATATGGATTTTTTTTATAGAAAGCTACAACTGACTTTTTACAAGAAGAGTTGTCTGTACTATTCGCATAGAGAGTATCTATAGAAATAACTCCATAAGCTTTACAATAAAAACTACTTTGTGCTATTTGAAACTTTTGAATTTCATTTGAATCTATATTCTCTAATTTCACCAAAATAGGCTCCTCTGCAATAAGAGCTATTTGATATACAAAAAAGATGAAAAATACTATTTTTTTTAACATTTAGTATTTTATCGTGATATAATAAACACAATAAAAGTAGAGGCATGTATGAAAGATTTTAAATTAAAACTGATTCTTAGTGTATTAAGTGGTATTGTATTTTCATTTATATTTATAATATTAGCTTTTGCTTTGCCAAGCAAAAAAGTAGTAACTATTGTTAAAAAACCTCAAGGTATGCTTGAAAAAGTTTCTCACTCTGCAAGATAAATTAGTTTTTTTAGAGTTTAAATAGACTGTTTTATTTTAATAAGTTGTAGTGTCTCATAAGCACAGGTAGGCTTAAGTTTTATAGCACATAGTTCTAGTGCCATAAGACAATCTTTGAGATAATCTAAATTATCTTTTTTCATAAGTTCATATAGAAGTTTCTCAGCATCTTTAATGCGGAGATTTCTTGCTACACCTAAATTTTTATGTGCCAACTCTCGCATAGGTGTATAATCTGAACTTTTCTTATCTTCAAGAAGAGTTATATGCTCTCTAAACTGAATAACCGATTTTATTATTTGACTTACATAATCTTCAAGTAGCTGCTGAACTAGTTCCTCATCTAAACCTAACTCTTCTATCGCTTCATGGGTTGAATAGATATAACTCTCTATACCAAGATTCAGAACGCCTTGAGTGGAGATACTTTTACATGCAGCATTGGCAGCATTAAGCATTTTCTCTACTTCTTCTTCTTTTGATAATTTTTTAGAGAGGTGTATATTTTTAAACATAGGTATAGGATAACATATTTATGTGATAATGTTTATGAAAGGTAAATTCAATTATAGAGGAAATATATGAGTGCTACTTATGCACTCATATATAAATATTTATAATGCTTTAGTCATTATCCTATTAAGTCTTACAATAAAGTCCGCTGTATCACTCAACTCTTGTCCATCAAACAGTTTTGCTTGATCAAGAAGTACATGTGCAGCATCATTAATTAAGTTCTGATCTGCAGAATCTTTTAACTTCATTAAGAGCTCATGATTTGGGTTTATTTGTAAGATTGGGGCTGGTTCTGGAGTATCTCCACCCTGACCCATCTGTTTCATCATTTGAGCCATCATATAAGATGGATCCTCTTTATCAACTTTGATAGCTACTGGAGAGTCAGTTAAGTCTGAAGTAGTCTCAACTGATTTTACAGCCTCACCTAGAGCATCTTTAAACTCTTTTGCAAGACCTTCATAAGTTTTAGCAATCTCTTCTTCTTTTGCCTTCTCCTCTTCGCTCTCTTCAAACTTAGCATCTGCAACAGGAACGAGTTTATAATCTTTATACTCAGTCACCATTGGAAAGATAATAGTGTCTACTTCTTCATTAAGAACTAAAACATCGATACCCTTAGCTTTAAAACGCTCTAGTGCAGGAGAAGATTTTAACATCGCTAAAGAAGATTTACCTGTAAGGTAATAGATTTCTTTCTTCTCATCATCTACATTTTTAACAAAATCTTCTATCATAACTGTAGACTCAGAATTAAGAGTATTAAACTTCATAAGCTCTAAGATTTTTTCACGGTTATCGAAGTCGTTGTAAAGACCTTCTTTGAGAACATTTCCAAACTCTGCATAAAAAGCATCATATTTTTCACTATCTTTTTTAGCCATTTTTGAAAGCTCTGAGAGAACTTTTTTAACTGATGATTTTTGAATCTTATTCATCACCGCGTTTGACTGTAAAATTTCACGAGATACATTTAAAGGTAAATCTTTTGAATCAATCACACCACGTAAGAAACGAAGGTATGTAGGCATTAAATCTTTCTCATCATCTGTAATAAAAACGCGGTTGATATAAAGCTTAATACCTGTTTGATAATCAACTCTAAACATATCCATTGGAGCTTTAGATGGAATGTAGAAAAGTGTAGTGTACTCAACAGCACCCTCAGCTTTATTATGCATCCAAGCTAATGGTTCTTCACTTGAGTGAGCGATAGAGCTATAAAAGTCTTTGTATTCATCATCACTTATCTCTTTTTTAGAGATTGTCCAGAGTGCATTTGCCTTATTTATTTGCTCATTTACAATATCAGTACGTGAAGGCTCAAGCTCTTCCTTACCTTCATCATCCATAACCGCTGCAACAAAATTCTCTTTATCCATAAAAATAGGGAATGGAATATGGTTAGAGTATTTTTTGATAATTGTGTCGATACGGTGTGCATCTAAAAACTCATCTTCCGTCTCTTTAAGATGCATAACGATTGTAGTTCCATGACCGTCTTGAGTCGTATTTTCAACTTCAAAAGAACCATCTCCTGCACTTGTCCATAAAAAGGCCTGCTCTTCACCAGCTTTTTTTGTTGTAACCTCTACCTTATCTGCAACCATAAAACAAGCATAAAAACCAACACCAAACTGACCTATTAGGTTTGAGTCTTCTTTTTGATCTCCTGTTAAGTTCTCTAAAAATGCTTTTGTACCTGACTTTGCGATAGTTCCAAGATTGTTCATTAAATCTTCTTCATTCATACCGATACCAGAGTCTTTAATAGTAAGAGTTTTTGCCTCTTTATTTGCTACTATATCTATACGAGGGCTAAACGAGACCTCTTTATATTTTTCATCTGTTAAAACTAACATATTGAGTTTATCTAATGCATCCGAAGCATTTGAAACAAGTTCACGAATAAAAATTTCTTTATTTGAATAGAGTGAGTGAATCATAAGGTTTAATATTTGATTTGCTTCTGTTTGAAACTGATGTTTTGCCATTTTTGATTTCCTTGAAATAATTTTATAGAATAATATCTAAGAAAAGTTAATATTAAAAATATAGCTAAACTTATCTTAGTCAGCTAGGCTCAAGTTGTCTTAGTTAGATGTAGCATTAGTAATTTTTAGATACACTTACAGTATGCAAACAAACTATATAGAACTTATTGAACCAACACCAAAACTGCACTCTAAGCAGTGTAAACTCATAGCTTTAGCTATAAGAGTAGCCCTTCAATTTACCACTATTATAGTGGGTTTAGTAACTTGGTACCTTTACGATTATTTTATAGCTATAGCAACTCTACTTCTTACTTTTATTATTATGGGAATAGTTCGATCTAAGCTTAGAAACTCAGTTATACCACCATCCCAACGTGAGTACCAGTATAATGATCAAGGAATTGCAGATTGGTACACAGCAAAAGAGATATGTTTAGAAGATTAAGCTTTCAGTTTTATCTCAAAGCAGCTACCCTCATCTAAGTTTTTTACACTTAAATCTCCAGAAAACTTCTCTAGTATAATACTTTTAGCCATAGATAGACCTATACCAGAACCTTCAGAAGAGTGTTTTGTTGAAAACTCTTTTTCAAAAATTTTCTCTATCACTTTTTGAGTCATTCCACCAGCATTATCTTTTATTTCTATTATATAACTCTCTTCCTCCTCTTTTGCTACTATATTAATTTTTGGAAGGTACACATTTCTTTCGACTAAAGCATCTTTAGCATTATTTACTAAGACAATTATGACATGAAAGAGTTCTCTCTCATTTCCAGAGTAAGAAAAATCTACTTTTGTATTTACAATTAAATCAACTTGCTTATCTTTAAGAGTTGGCTCCATTGTAGTATAGACCTCATCTAAGAGCTCTTTTATACTAAAAACCGTTCTTTTTTCAACTCTAAAATCATCAATTATTTTCGAGAGGTATGCTGTTAGTTTTTCTATCTCAAGAAGTCGCTCTTCAATTCTTTTATCATGTATATCAAGTTCATATAAAACTTCATCTATTGCAAATACATTTGAGTTTATTTGAGAAAGAGGTTGTCGCCACTGATGTGCTATATTTTTTAATAAATTATCAACTGACACTTTCTTATCTTTAATATTCAAGCTATCTCTCCTCTTTTTTCAACATGGTATCTAAATTTGTCATATATTAAATAAAAACTCACCATTTTCTCACTAATAGTCTGTATAATGTATTAGCAAATAATAGAGGAAACAAAATGAGTAAAGAGAATACAAATAAAACAGATAATGATATTTCACAACTAGGGAATGTTGATCAAATAAGAGAGATACTTTTTGGCTCTCAATCACGTGAATTAAACGAAAGATTTGAGAAAATAGAGCAAAACATCAAATCACTTCATGATGAAATGAGAAGTAAAATAGAGCTATCCCAGAACGATTTTGAAGAGAGAATCAACAATGAGATCGAAACTGTTTCTAAAAAAATGAAAAATATCACAACACAACAGCAAGATGATTTTACAGATGTTAGAGATGCATCAGTCAAACTAGAGAAACGTATACAGAGTTCTATGGAGATTATGGAAGATGAACTAAACTCTAAACGCGAACAGTTACAAAAACAGCAGATTGAAATGAGAAGCTCCCTACGTTCACAAATGGACTCTTTACAAGATGAAATACTCACTATACTCAACAGTAAATTTTCTGAGATTAGTGAAGTTAAACTCTCCCGTGATGATGCGGCAGATATTTTTATGGAAGCGGCTATGAGCATGAAAGGTACAAAAATAAACCAACAGCTTTCACTAACACAAACAGAAGCTAAATAGTCTCTCCTTCAAATATGAGTGATATGAAAAAAACGACTCAAGAGGATGATGCCCTATACAATGCTTTCTCTCCAATAGTCAATAGACTTATCGATGAAAATTTTGAGTCCTCTCAAGATAAAATTGCCTTGCAGATGGCACCTCTCATAGGAAGTGCTATACGAGAACAGATAAAATCACATAAAGATGATGTTGTTGATGCTCTCTATCCAGTCCTTGGTAATATGATAAGTCGTTATGTCACAAAAACACTAGAAGAGACACTCAATACAATTAACCAACAGATTCAAAATGGACTCTCCTTTAAAACTATGAGTCGAAAAATCAGAGCTAAAGTACAAGGGATTAGTGAGACTGAACTTCTCCTAAATGAGAGTTCTACTTCAAAAATACGAGCACTACTTTTAATTCATAAAGAGACTGGTATTATTTTAGCCGAAGCCCACAATCCTAATACACCTTTAGAAGAACCCGAAATGGTAGCGTCAATGATGAGTGCTATACGAAGCTTTGTAAATGACTGGATAGATAAAAATGAGTCTGATAATGAACTTGGAGAGATTGAGTATGGTGGCAATAAAATCATACTTGAAAACAGTGGTTACAGTTATTTAGCTGTTATTGTCGATGGAGCAGCTTATAGTAAAACTTATGAGAGTATACGAAAAACACTGGAAGCAGTTGTTGCAGACCATGGTGAAGATATTAAAGAATTTGATGGCGACTTGAGCAGTTTTGCAAATATTGATATATATAAAAAAATATCCTCTCTTCTTTCAACTACATCGCATGAAGATAAAGTAACAACAAAAATACATCCTCTTATCTATATAATCCCTATTTTTCTCCTTGGACTTATCTCCTTTAATCTCTATAACAAATATGTTGACAATCAAATTTCTCAAAACATTAGAGAAAAAATTAGCCACAACCCACAACTTACACTCTATAAAATAGATGTCAAAACAGAAGATAAAATAGTCATTTTAAAGGGACAAGTCCCATACCAATACTATAAAAATCTAACACAAGAAACACTCAAAGAGATAAGC
>Ga0256826_1000449_pt1 | contig 24919 bp, 18 predicted proteins | sample CV79metaG_FD_185975 | JGI IMG/M metagenome (GOLD analysis project Ga0256826, IMG submission 185975) | Hydrothermal vent microbial communities from East Pacific Rise, Pacific Ocean - CV79 | ecosystem: Environmental > Aquatic > Marine > Hydrothermal vents | place: Pacific Ocean: East Pacific Rise...
CTCTGGACTTCATTTATCTTCTCATCTTCATGGTCAAGACTCACACTATTTTGACCCTGAGTAAGCCAAGCTTTTGCTTTAGCATTAAACGCATATGAAGCATCCATATCAACTACTAAGTCTCGCAAAATAGGTACATTTTTAAGAGGTTCTATAGAGTCTCCATCTTGCACTTTGTATGAACAAGCAAGGACTTCTCTCTCATTTACTCGCATAGAACACGAACCACAAACACTACTACGACATCCACTACTAAAGCTAAGTGTGTTATCGATTTTTGTTTTTATATGTCCTAGCAGTTCAAGAAGAGTAGCACCAATGATATCTACTTCATAAACTACAAATTTATCTTCGCGTTTTATAGTTACTTTCATACTACTCTCCCTCTTTAGCCATATAGTGAGCACCACAACTCTCACTACGGTTAAGTGCTCCAAGGACAATAGCCTCACTCACATCTAAAACATTGATAAACTCTATGAATTCTACTAAGTTAGTGTTATACACTTTTACTTTGTCACTTACACCAAACTTCTCTATGTTTTGTTTTATATTTTGAATCTCTACAAGTGCATACTCAAGCTCTTCTTTCTTTCTTACAATACCTACATTTTTGTAAAACAGATCTCCGATATACTCTCTTTTTGCATAAAAGTCCATCTCATTTTTATAGCCTTTTACTCTTTGTATGATAGAATCACCCACTAAACCAAGAGATATTTCAGCACTATTCTTTGCAAAATTAGCTGCGTTTACTCCTGCCTCTTTTCCAAAAACAACTATCTCTAAAAGAGAGTTTCCACCTAAACGATTTGCACCGTGGACTCTATGGTTTGCACACTCACCACAAGCGAAAAGCCCTTCTATGTTAGTTTGTGACTTGTTATCAACGGCTATACCACCCATAGTGTAGTGTGCTACTGGTTTTATGGGAATGAGTTCGTGGACAGGGTCTATGTTTTCATACAGTTTTGCGAGTTTTCTCTCTTGAGGAAGACCCTCATCTATAAATGCTTCACCTAAGTGTCGTATATCTAAAAATATATCTTCACCCCTGTTAATCTCTGCATTTATGGCACGACTAACCTCATCACGTGGTGCTAACTCCTTAGTAAAACGCTCACCCTTAGAGTTAAGAAGATAACCACCTTCACCACGAGCGGACTCACTTATGAGTATACTTGAGTTCTTTAAAGCAGTAGGATGAAACTGTACAAACTCCATATCTATAAGCTTTGCTCCTGCTCGCATCGCTACTGCTATACCATCACCAGTTGAAGCCGTAGAGTTTGTTGAGTTTTTATCATAAACACGGCTATAACCACCACTCGCTAACACTACTGCGTTTGCTTCATACACTTCTACTTCACCACTTCGTATATCTAGAACCTCTGCACCACAAACTCTTTTGTTCTTGTCTTGCAAAAGCTTGAGAAGATACTTCTCGTTTTTTATCTCTATACCTGCTTCTAAAACTCTGTCATAGATAGTATGCAAGATTTTAAGTCCTGTATAATCTTGTGCATAACAAGCACGAGGTGCTGATGCACCACCAAGAGTTCTTTGTGCTATTTTTGAGTCCTTTGTACGAGAGAAACAGACACCTATAGAATCTAACCACTCCACTGCGTTTATTGCCTCACTACACATAAAACGAACAGCTTCTTCGTCTGCTTCACCGTGAGCCGATTTTAGAGTGTTAGCTATGTGAGCAGCAACACTATCATCACTTACATTTCCAAGTGCTGCATTTATACCACCTTGAGCCATACAAGTTTGACTTCTTGTTGGGTACTCTTTTGTAATGACTAAGACTTCGGCACCACTCATCTTTGCATTAAGTGCTGCTGTTAGTCCTGCCCCACCTGCACCTATAACTAAAACATCATATTTTTTACTCATAATTCTCACTTTTTAGAATTTTTTATTCGTATACTAAAGACTGCACCTAAGATACTGTTGTGTACTGATATCGTACCATTATGGTACTCACTAATTATCATTTTACTCATGTACAGTCCCAGTCCTGTCCCATTTTTCTCTAGTTTTGTTGAGAAGTAAGGATCAAAAACTTTGTCTATTATAGACTCACTTATACCACCTGCATTATCTTCTATTTCAACAACTATTTCATCAATATGTTTATATGACTTCACAATAATAAGAGGGTTTTGTATCTCTTTGTCTATGAGCTGATCTTTAGCATTATTTAAAAGATTTAGTATTACCTGCATCAACTCATTTTCATAAATATCTATAAAGTACTCGGCATTAAGATCAAAAGTAACTTCTATGTTACTTGAGGATATAGTATCTTTTATAAGCTCATAAGACTTTAAAATAACAGAGTCAATACTCAAGAATTCTGGCTCTTTGTTAGGTTTATAGAAGTTAGAAAAATCTTTTATAACCTGAGAGAGATTTTGTACATAGAGTGCTATCTTATCTAAACGATCATCCAAAAATATTAAAAAATCTTCACGCTCATTTTCATCAGCTAAATCATACTTTTCTAGCTCAAGAGTAGTTTTGAGCATTATCTGTGTTGAAGATATAGCAGAGAGTGGCTGTTTCCACTGGTGGGCTATCATAGAGAGCATCTCACCCATCTGTGCTAAGCGTGACTGGTGCATCATATAGGCATCTTTTTTCTTTATTTCTAACTCTTGTTGTACTTTACTTGTTACATCTTGAATGGTTCCATAAGAGACCAATGGTTTTCCCTGAGCATCAAAGATAGTCTCTGCTTTTTGGTTAACATACTTAATGCTTCCATCATCCATAACAAGTCGATGTCGTACAGAGTAACGTGTCTGCTCATGGAGAGACTGTACATAGGCATTTTCTGACATTTCTACATCATCCGGGTGGATGCGCTTCCTAAAAAGGTTGTAAAGATCATCATCCGAATCCTCATCTATGTCAAATATTTTGTAACTCTGTTTAGACCAGGTGAGTGTCTCCTCTTGAACATCTAAGATCCAAGAGCCTACATTTGCAATTTCTTGTGCTTTTTCAAGATCTTGCACTGCATGGTATGCTCTCGTTTCTAGTTGTTTATTTACAGCAACTAACTCCTCCTGCAAATCTTGGAGTTCTATGTTTTTTTTATTTATAGCATACTCACGGTAGAGAATAAAAAATAGAAAGATTGCTAAAGCTATACCTATCTCTTTAAAGTACCAGTAGTTCACTCCCTTTGTATAGTTTACACTTACCCATTTGTTTAAAATTAACTGTGTATCTTCTTTAGTAATCTTTTTTGCTAACTTATTCATGATACTAAAAAGAACTGGATCATCATTTCGTACTGCAAAGGAAATCTTCATCTCTTGTTTAAATTGCCCTGCAATACGAAGATTAAATTTTGAAAATTTTTGAAGTGCATATGCTGAACTCATCATAATGTCTATATGACCATAAACCTCGCCTCTCTCTATTTTGGCAAAACCCTCTTGAATGCTCTGCACATTTACAAGCTTTATATCAGGATACTGTAGCTTTAAAAATTCTATGAAGGCATTTCCTTGGACAACAGAGAATTTCTTATCTAAAATTGTTTCAACATTAAGTATATAGTTTTCATCTTTATTTGTAACAATAACAAGAGGCTCACTGTAGTAGGGTTGTGTAAAGTTAAAATACTTCATGCGAGAGGGTGCAGCAGAAGCTAGGGGTAAAATATCACACTCGCGTTTAACCGCTTTCATAAGAGACTCTTCCCATGTGTTTGTCTCAACTAACTCAAAGTGAACTCCTCCATACTCATGCACAAGATCAAGGATTCCAGCACCAATTCCTATGAACTTAGAGTTTTTTATAGCACTGTAGGGCAGAGTATTTGGTTGGGTACAGTAAGTAATGGAAGATTTTGAAGCTAAGTAGTCTTGCTCTTCTTTAGTAAAAAGCATATTTTTATTGTGAAAAAGGAGTTTATCTGTGACTAAAGGGTTCTTTACTACCCCTAATATCTTATATATGTCATAAATTCTTTGAAGTTTTTCAGGATCTATTTGACCAACTTTTTTAGTATTAAAATATGCAAGTTTTTTCAGCTCAGTTGCTTCATATAAAAGTGCTGCTCTGGACTTATTTTGAGTATTGTACTTTTTGAGGATAAGCTCTACACTCTCACTAATATGTGAAAATGCATACTCCCATCCTTTTAGAGATGCATCTCTAAAAGCTCTTACCTCTTGAGGATTCTCCCTGCTTTTTATTGCACTAGTATATAATATATCACTATAAAAACTCAAACCCTCTGTTTGAGGGGAAAAAGAGTTGTACTTAACTCCCATCTCTTGAAGTGTAAAAGGCTCATTTGATATATAGCCAGAGTAGATGTCAACTTTACCATCTACTAAATCATTAAGGTTAAAGCTATGTTTGACTACATTTATCTCTGATATGTCAAGATCTTTAGACTTTAACATAGCAGCTATAGATGCACTCTGTAGTAAATCTACAGTTTGCATCAGAGACTTTCCCTTAAAAGCTGCTATACTATCTATTTCTGATGAAGTAAGGGTAAGTAGTATATGCGGTGAAGATTGAAAGATAGCACTTAAAAGTGTGATTTTCTCACCACTACTGTCATACTGTATAAGATTTGCACGTCCAACTCCATAGTCGGTTATACCCTCTTGTACCTCTTTAATAACATCTTTTTTTAGGTCAACTGTTTTAAATGTAACATCAAAACCCTCTTCTTCATAGAAGCCTTTTTCCTTAGCCATATAGTAACCAGCAAACTGAAACTGATCAAGCCAGAGAAGTTGTAAAGAGACTCTTTTTAACTCTGTCTCTTGAGAGAGTAATGTTTGCAGTAATAAGAAAAAAATAAATATTGCTCTCATGATTATTCCAGATTATTAATTAACAAATTATACCATAAGTGTTAGTATGTAGTAACGTCCTATTCGTAAACTCCCCGCAATTATAACAAACCAAACAAACTTGAGTCTAACAAGACCTGCAACAAGTGTTAGTGGATCACCGATAAGAGGAAGCCAAGAGAGGAGAAGTGCATAGTAACCATACTTATTCCCAAGAGAAAAAGATTTTTTTCCTAACTTGGAACTGTTGAGCTTATCTTTGGTTTTCGTGTATAAAAAGTAGCCTAAATAGTAGTTGAAAATAATAGCTAAAATATTTCCACTTGAAGCACTTATCATCGCGTTTAAAATAGGCATATCGTTTGTAATAGCTAGATAAAACGTAGCCTCCGATGAGAAGGGAAGAATAGTTGCTGCGAGAAATGCAGAAAGAAAAAGTGCGAGTTCAGCCATTAAACAGACTAAATAGTCTCTTTAATGTTTTGTACAACACTTGCTATGAGTTTCTCTCTCGCTTGGACTGAAGTCCAAGCGATATGTGGTGTTATGTAGAGATTGTCACTATTTTTTACACTTAAAAGTGGATGGTCTTTACGCATTGGCTCCTGCGTTAAAACATCTAAACCAAAAAAGAGATTTTTTTCATCTATAACCTTCGCAACTGCCTCTTCATCGATGATTCCACCGCGTCCAAGATTTAAAATAGTAGCTCCATTTTTACAAGTTAACAACTGTTCATAAGATAAGAGCTTGTTTGTTTTGTCATTTAAAGGGGCATGAATAGTGATGATGTCACATGTTTCTAGCATTACATCAAGGTTGACTCTTTGGAAGTCTTCTGTGCGGTTTACACCACTTGTTGAGTAGTAAAACACTTCAGCACCAAATGCTTTTGCAATGTTAGCAACTCCTCGACCAATAGAACCAAGCCCAATGATTCCCCATTTTTTTCCCTTCACTTCAAAGAAAGGCTGAGATACATCTGTAAATATTTTACTTCTTGAATAAGTTCCATCTTTAACAACTTCATCGTAATAACGAGAGTGTCCTAGAAGGTAAAAAAGCATAGAAAATGTATGTTGTATAACAGAGTCAGTTGAGTAACCTGCTACATTTTTCACAGCGATGTTTAACTCTTTTGCGGCTTCAAGGTCAACATTATTCATACCAGTTGCTGCTATACAAATGAGTTTTAAGCTCCTTGCATTTTGCATAAACTCTTTAGTAATAACAACTTTATTCGTTACTATAACATCTGCGTTTGTTATACGACTCTGCGTTTCATCTTTAGATGTAGTCTGATATACTGCAACTTCACCTAATTCGGTAAATGCAGAGAGATCAATTGCTCCAAATGTGAGAGCATCAAGTAAAACTATTTTCATACTAATTATCTTGAATCTTCTCTATAAGTTCACGAGACTTCTCTAAAGCTGCCTCAACTTCGTCAAAAACAAGGGCAACTGCTAAACGACGACCTTTGTGAGCTTCTGGTTTTGAGAAAACTCTTACAAATGAGTTATCAGAAAAAAGTGACTCATCTACATTTATAACAGGAGCATTTGAATGTGCTATTTCTGTTTTATAAGCAGCAGATGCACCATCACCATAGAATGTAAATCCAAGTGGCAGACCTAAAACTGCGCGAAGGTGAAGTGCAAACTCACTCTGAGACTGAGTTATAAGAGTTACCATACCTGTATCGTGTGGACGAGGGCTCACTTCTGAGAAATAAACTTCATCACCCTTAATAAAAAGCTCAACACCAAAAAGACCACGACCACCAAGACCATCTGTGATAATTTTTGCTATCTCTTGTGATTTCTGTTTTGCTATTTCACTCATCTGCATTGGTTGCCAAGAGAACACATAGTCTCCATCTCTCTGCTCGTGCCCAATAGGTTCACAGAAAACTGTCTCACTACCATTACGAGCAGTTAGCATTGTAATCTCATAGTCAAAGTCAACAAACGCTTCAACAATTAACTCACTCGCATCACCACGAGCCTCTTTTGCTATTTCCCAAGACTTTGGTACATCTTCTTCACTTTTACAGATACTTTGACCGTGACCAGATGAACTCATAACAGGCTTGATAACACAAGGATAACCCATACGTTTACTAGCTTCAAGGAGTCCTTGTTCTGTTGTAACAAACTCATAAGGACCTGTTTTAAGGTCTAGTGTTTCTGCTGCAAAAGTACGAATATTTTTACGGTTCATAGTCTTACTTACAGCATTTGCATTTGGAATAACGTTATAGCCTTTGTCTTCTGCTTCAAAAAGAGCATCGATAGAGATAGCTTCAATCTCAGGTAAGATGTAATCAGGTTTTTCACGGTAAATTATTTCAAGAAGAGCACCTTTATCTTGCATATTCACAACATAAGAACGATGTGCAACATGATGTGCGGGAGCATTCTGGTAGCGATCCACAGCGATAACTTCAAGACCTAAACGTTGTGCTTCAATAGCTACTTCTTTTCCAAGTTCGCCAGAACCTAGTAACATAATCTTTTTTGAGTTTGATTTGAGGGGAGCAGAGAATTGCATATAAGTTCCTAATGTAAAATATTAGAAGAATTATATCGTAATGTATACAAGAAAAAAGAAATCTAGCTCGAATGAGCTTAGCTTTAGTGACCATAGCGGTCTAAGCGAAACTAAAGGAATTACTTCCTTTAGTGTAAAATTAATTTTTTAGACCGATTAGAGTCTGAAGAAGTTGATCTGAGGTTGTAATAGTTTTACCATTAGCTTGGAAACCACGCTGAATGATAATAAGCTGTGTAAGTGCACGAGAAAGGTCAACATTTGACGCTTCAAGAGCTGAAGACTGAATGAAACCACGTCCAGCAGTAGCTGCTGTACCGATGATTGGATCCCCAGAGTTGGCAGTTTGAATATAAACATTTCCACCCTCAGTTGAAAGCCCTTCGTTATTTGTAAACTTAGCCATACCGATTTGTGCCAGACCAAAAGAACGTCCATTAGAAAATGAACCCACTAAAGTACCAGACTGGTCAATACGAATACCAACTAAGTCTCCACCTGTATAACCATCTTGTGAGATACCAGATGTAGATGAACGCGAGTCAAAAGATGTCATACCATCAAAACCATTTGCAGTACCAAATGAGAGATTTACCTGTTGATCTGGGGCTGAACCATTATTACCACTAAACGAAATATTTGGTGGATTAAATGTAGCAAGTGAACCATCATTGTTAAAACGGATACTACCTGTTTTTTCAAATGTTGGTGCTACCGTATCAATAGTTGCAGGCTCAGGAACATTTATTGTCATATCCCATGTACTACCTGTTGTAGTATCTAAAGCTGTTTTTCTAAACTCCATTCTAAGAGTATGCTTAGAACCAAGTGAATCAAAAATATCTATCGAGCTTGAGTGTGTTGCTGCATTAAAACTTTGTGAAAATGCTTTCCCTGCAGTTCCAGCAGCAAGAACTGAATTCATCGCCTCCATATTTCTAGTAAAACGTGTGTTCTCAGTTATTCCACTACCAGAAAATCCAGTAATTTTAAGGTTTATATTATAATTGTCAGCATTTGCTGTAGGATTTTTTATCTCCAATTTACCTTGATCATTTACTGATATCTCTATTTTATTGTTTGCAGGTGTTGCACTATGTGCTCTTGCTTGATCTTCCATAGCCTTACGAAGATCTGCTATAGTTTTAAACTCTTTATCTGCACCAGTACCTAATGTAGGACTTGCAGAATTATAAGTATATTTATATGCTGTTTTGTCATCTTCAGTACCGGTAAATGCTTTTGTTGTTCCTGTTGTCGAAGCTATATCAATGTTATGTCCTGCTGATGCACTAGCATTAGTATTTGTTAATATTATTTTGTTCAGATCTGTACCTGTTCCCACAACAGCTGTAATACCAGTTTCACCTGTTTGTGCATTAATTGCAGCAGCTTCAAGTGAAGCATTTTGTGATTCTGTATTTGCTGCCAGTATTGTAAATGAGACAGTTGATGTAGCTGGTGTCGAACCAGGATCAAGATTAAAGACTATTGTTTGTGCTTCATCTGCAGCTAAAGGTGTTGTAGAATCAGAACCCGCTACTTTATTTGTTGATGTTGATGTAGAACTTATAAAAGAAGCCCAAATTCCTTGTCCACCTTGCAGTGAAAAAGCTTCTCCAACTTCATTGAACATAACACCAACATTACCAGAGGCTATTGGATTTCCGTTAGCATCAAGTGCTGGTGTCGCACCACTCGTTCCTGTTTTCACTTCATATGCAGGAGAAAAACTCTCTACAAGTGGACCAGAATTTAGGTTAGCTTTTAGCACCACTTCTTGTGTTGGACTTGCAGGAGTTGTAAGACCTGGAGCAATGTTTATACTTGTAATTGGTGCTGTTGAGTCAACTTTACCAGTTACAGAATCACGTAACCATCCTTGAGCGATAAAACCGTTGTTATCTACAAAATTTCCACCTGCATCGAACTTAAAGTCTCCAGCACGAGTGTATTTGTAAGTATTACCACCATCTGGTGAGATAATAAAAAAACCATCACCCTGAATGGCAACATCTGTATTTTTATCAGAATTTTGAATAGATCCTTGAGAAAAAATTCTTGTCATAGAACTGACAGTAGAACCCAGACCTACTTGAACTGGATTTTTACCGCCCAGTTGCCCTTGAGGTGCTGTTGCTATTGCTTTTGTTTGTGCTAAAAGATCTGAGAAGTTTGCACGAGAGTATTTAAAACCTACAGTATTAACATTTGCAATATTGTTTGATTCTACATCCATCGCCACTTGGTGCGATTGTAGTCCGGATACACCGGAGAATAATGATTTTAACATTCTTTATCCTTTATTAGACTATCTAAAAAGATAGTATTAGTAAAGAATATGTAGCATTTAGTGTGCCAACTTTTACTAGAAACCTAGGCATCCATGTCTAGGGCTTTTTGCATCATTTGGTCAGCTGTTGTGATTGATTTTGAGTTCGCATCGTAAGTACGTTGGAGGATTATAAGTTCTGTTAAACCGTAAGATAGTTCAACATTCGCACTTTCAAGTCTAAAGTTTACAACTTCAGCCCCATTAATATTTTTACCATTTGCATCTTGAAAAAACCTTGCTTTTCCACTATTTGAACTCTCTTCAAAACGGGTACCACTAACACGGTCTAAGCCTTGCTCATTTGAAAAGTGATAGATAGCAATTTTACCAACACTACTCTGTTTACCATTTGTAAAAGTAGCAATTACTTCTGCATTTCTGTTTACAGAATAACCTGCTAACTCTCCACCAATAGTTCCATCAGCAATACTAGACCCGGAGACAACAGGAAGATCTATAGATGTGATTCCATCAAAACCATTTCCAAGATTTATAGCTACATTTGCACCATTATTATCTATGCTAGTGAGAGTATTTGTAACTAATGCACCAGATGCATCAAATGTAACCTCACCCACTCTTGTATCATAAATGGTAGTTCCATCAAGAGACTGTGTTGTTGCAGTAACACTATATTGACTTCCCGGTGGTGTCTGAACAAGATTTTTTGTAAACTCTAAACGTAAATGATTTTTATTATTTTGAGGATCTACTACTGAAGCCCCAACAGTAATTGGTTCATACCCTGTTCCAAGATTCGCTAAAAACTTTGCATTTGTAGATGGTTCTGGTGGATATGTTAATGTTTTAGGAAAACGTAACTTCTCCTGTGAACCAACATTTCCTAAAGGAAGCTCATCTATTTTTTCAGTGAGTACATTATCAGCACCTATATTACCGCCAAAGGTTCCTAGAACATAATAACCATCTGTGGTAACTAAGTCACTATTTGAATCAAAAGTAAAACCACCATCACGAGTATATAAGGTGTCATTTCCACTTGAAACACCAAACCAACCATCACCTTCAATAGCAAGATCACTACTACGATCAGAAAGAGCTAGTGAACCTTGTGAGCGTATCATACTTGTAGTTTGAACTTGAACACCAGAACCTATTGAAGCACCAGAGACAGTTCCTGTTACTATAGCATCCTCAAACATAGTTGCAAACTCTGTTGTATAACCACGAAAACCTACTGTAGATATATTGGCAATGTTATTAGCGACGACATCTATACCTGTAGAGCTATTTTGTAGACCTGAAATTCCTGTATAAAAAGCTTGAATAGCCATAATAGACTCCTTACGCTTTAGTAAACTTCTCTTATGTTCTCTAATGGAACATAATTTGAGCCTACTTTTACAAGAGTATTACCATTGTCAAACCTTACAGATTCGATAGGGTATGCACCTAGTCTTGTTGTTTGTGCTGTACCATTTGGGTCGGTATATCGTGCATTAACACTATAAACACCGCTATCAACAGCATTACCAGTAGCACTTATTCCATCCCATGTGAACTTGTAAACACCTGCCGGATTTGTTCCAACATCTAATGTACCTACAGTATTACCATTTGTATCTGTTATATCCACTGTACCTTGTTCAATTGCATTTGGGAAATAGACTTCAAAAGTAGAACTTGAACCTTTTTCATGGGCAATCGCATCGCTTCCTAAGTCTGCAGTTTTACCAATAGCCGCAATTGTTGAGAACTGCTGTGAATTTCCTAAAGATGCCGCTAAACCTTCAAGGGCCTTATTTGTATTATCAGCTGACTCTAATGCTGCTAATTGAGAAGTTTGTGAAAGTATTTTTTCTGTATCAGTAGGAGCAGTAGGATCTTGATACTGCAGCTCAACTAAAAGAAGTTTTAAAAAGTCATCTTTTCCTAAAATTCCATTAGGATTTCCATCCTTTGTACTTGTCGCAGCTGCTAATGCTGATTGATTATTTGTTGCTGATGTAATACTCATAATATATCCTTTATGCGTAGTGTGGAACTACGATTTCTAAAGAGTTTATAATCTCTTCATTTGCTTCTTCATTACCGAAGTAGTTGTACTCTTTAGCAGCTTCTTGGTCTTTTCGAGACTGCTGTTGTTGTCCAGAAAAACTCTGTTCTGAACTTTGAGAGTTGTTGCTAAAGTTTAATGAAGCATTATTTATTCCATTGTTAGTTAACTGAAGTTTTAAATCATTCACATTCATAGATAAAGTATTAATTGCTGCATTATTTGAGCTAAGATTTATATGCAGGTTTTTACCTCGCTGTACTATAGTAAGCTCTACTGAACCTAGTCTTTGTGGGTTTAGCGCTACTTTTACTCTAGTAAATGGAGACTTATAGTCTTCAATAGCAGTTTTTACATCAGAAGAGAGATACTTTGTCATCTGCTTTGCTTCATTTAGTTTTACTTCAAAACTATCAGCCTTATTCACATTGAGTCCATCTATTTTTAAAGCAATTGACTCTTGCTTATCACCATGAAGAAGAGACTCCAATGTTTTGCCTGTTTCCGTTGTTGCAGTTGGAGCGATAACACGAGCTGTTGCAACTGAAAAATCAGCTGTAAACCCAGTCTCTTGCTTGCTCATTTTTTCACCACGAAGAAGCATTTTAAGTGTCTCATCTGCTTTTTGTTTAGGTGTTTTGACTTCAATGCTACTCAGTTTTGTATTTACAAGCTGCTCTGTAGTAATCTCTTGAGTATTTTGAGCTTTAAAAAGAGGTGTCGCTTTTATCTCTTTTGGAGTAGCTTCAAGCTTTTTATCAACTCTCTGTTGTGTATTTACATCTTCTAAATCTTGTTTATTTTGAACAGTTGTACTTCTTTTTGTTTTAAGCTTAGAGTCTGTCTCTAGCGAAGTGTCTAGCTCACTACTTCCCTTTAAAACTTTTTCTTTTATCTCTGAAGAGTCTTGCTCTGAAGAAAATTTAGAGTTCTCTAAAGGGAGGGCTATCTTATCTGTAGACTTGGTAGATACTCGAACTTCTTCAAGAGTGATTTTACTCATATCGATACCAAGTTTTTGAGCAACTTGAGTAAGTCCTTTGAGTGTTTTGGGAAGAGCATCTATCTCTGCTTTTTTAAAGCCATCACTTGCAAGAATTTTATCTTTAAGATAATTTTTTGCATCTTTAATAAGTGCTTTTAACTCTTTAGCATCAAGATCTTTAAGTGCTACAGGATTTAGTTCTAAGACAGCAAGTTCTTCTTTAGCTTCGCCTTTTAAAAGAGCAAGAAGTGCACTATTTTTGCTACTTTTTGTGTGTGTTGTTTCCTCGTCTAAGGCTACAACAAATGCACCATTTTGAATAGTAGACTCATCTTTTTTACTACTTGCACCACGAAGTAGTTCAGAAAATGAGAGTCCACTAGACTCTCCCTCTTCACTTGGCAGTGTATTTAAAGGGGAGGATGAAGTAGATGTTTGCGTTTTATGGTCTAATGAAATCATCTTTTGCTCCTATTTTCTCCCTAATTTTAGGGATTTTATAGAAATATAGCACTTATTGTTCCATTTGAGTTAAAATAATTTTCACACTTGCCGATTTTGATACTATGAAATTTTTAGCCCTACTTCTTTTGGTCTCTTCACTTTTTGCAGAGCATATTTATGAAAAAAAAGCCTCCAAAGAGAATAGAGAAGCGATGCAAAATGAAAAAATAAAATGTAGATTGGTGTGTGATAAAAAAGTTTATAAAGAGCAGAAGATAGCTGATGCTGTTCTCTTTTACAGAAATAGTAAAACCTATAAATTTAACAAGAAATAGTCTCTAGTAGTTACGGGTAAAGATATCCAAGCAGTGGAGATCTTTTTTCAAAAAAGTACTTGTACTATCTTGCATGCTACTCAACAGTTCTTGAGGTGATTCTCCATCAGCAGGGTAAGCAAGCATAAATGCTCCTAAGTACTTCGCAAAAAATTCATCAAACATTTTTTTTACTATATCTGCACCATATTTATCTGTATAGGGAAGAACAAAGAAGTAATCACTCTCGTGGTTTATAATAGAGTCAGATGAGCGAAGAATCTCTTGAAGTGAAGCATCTATCACAGAGGTATCTATACCAGAAAAGTCACAGTAAAGAAGAGTAAAACTCTCTGCACGATTTTCATCAAGTCTATCTGAAATACCTATATTTAGATGAAGAAGTTGTTTAAAGTTGTCAAATGTAAAGTGAATCCCAGCCATAAAGTAACCTTATTTGAAAATAGTTACCTCAAGTATATCGAATTTTACTGTTTTTTAATAATATGTAAAAAATCAGCTTTAGAGTGATATCCTGGTTTTGCTTGAAACTTTGTGTCATCTTTGTAGCTAATGATGTATGTAACAGGTACTATAGGAGTATCAAAGCGTTTATCAAGCGTATGTTCTTCACGATTTACAATAAGGGGAATATAGTTTTTATGAATCTCGCTGTTTACCATATCTTTTGCTAAAACTTTTTTCTCTAGTTTTCTACACCATGGACAGTAGTTTGTAACAAGCACTAAAAGAATATCTTTTTTCTCTGCTTGTGCACGCTCAAGCGCTTTTTCATAGCTTGTTTCATAATTATATTTTGCAGCAAATTCTTTGTAAGATTGTGCAAAAATAAGTGTTGTTAAACTCAGTAATAGTAGTAGTTTTTTCATTATTCGTTGTCCTCCATATATTGATCTTTAAACTCTTCGAGTAAATACTCAACACTATCTATAATATCTTCATCTAAATCATTCACTTCAAAAATATCATCTTTTTGATAAGTAAGTGCAAAAACTTCCTCTCCATCATCAAGACGTTTTACTTCTTCTCCTAGAAGAAGTTGTACTCTTAAAACCAGAGTTTTACCAACTGCCACACGAGATATAATAATAGCCAAGGGTCTCTGCGAGTATCCTTGAGTACTAATTTTCATCTCTTTTGCATACTCTCTTATAATCTCTGTTATATCTTTTTTATAATGTGCAGGCACTTTATCTGTATATATTTCTACAAGAGGGTAGATACTTTTAAATGTTGTAAGGGTGTAGGGTGTTTGTGCAAAAGCAAAAATATAAAAGCTAGTAAGTAGCAGTAGAATTCTCATTTTATTCCTTTTTAGTAAAATCATTATAGCACAAACCATATGGTTTGTAAAGTTTAAAGAGCTAAGATATACTGATTTAACACTTTAGTTGATTGCTTGTAGTAAGAGATGTCTTGAAAGACTTTAGCAGAGGATATAGAGCCTTCAATAGCAGACATTACAAAGAGTGCAACATCATAAATATCAAAGTCACTACGGCACTCACCTCTATCTTTCGCTTTTTGCAGGGTATGCACAATTATTTCATGCCATTTTCCATGAACAAGTTGTAGTGCAGAAGCAAAGTCCTCATCTATAACACTTAGCTCTTGAATCATATTATTTAAAGGACAACCAAACTCTACTTTTATCTGAGCACTCTCATCCTCTGCTAAAGTAGCGTAATCATTTATACAGTGAGTAAGGGCCCTGAGAGTATGTTCGTTTTCCTCTTCAAGCAGAGGTTTTTCCCATAACTCTTCTATAGCACGGTTGAGCACTTCATCTATAGCGCAGAGTGTTAACTCTTTTTTTGAAGAGAAATAGTGATACATTCCACCTTTGGAAGTCCCTACATCTTTAAGTATAGCATTAAGATTTGAAGCATGATATCCTTTAGTATATATAGCTTCAAACATCGCTTCAATAAGTCTATGGCGTAAATCTATTTGCATCGCTCTCTCCTAATCATTAAAACCAACTAACTCGCCATGTCTGAGTTTGGCTATTTTACCACGAAATTTTCTTATGTAAAAAGCCTTCTCTTCAAAAGAGATATTATGTGCAATATTTACTTTACGCAGTTCACGTTCATAGTAACGAGAGAGAAAAGTCACTAACTCTGCGTTTAATGCCTCTTCATCTTTGAGGATAACAATGGTCTCATCTACGAGTATAGACATAAGCTCAGGAGCATCTGTTTTTCCAGCAAGAGCTAGTGAAAACTCTCGTGAGTGAAACTGCAGTAGAGATGGATCTAGAACATCTAGTATCTGGTTCACTAACTGTGGTTTTTCTATAACAGTTTTAATAAGTGTTAGTTCCCACATATCACGGTGCAGGTTTTTTTGCATAAGTGGTGCATTTGAGTTTTGTTGTGTTTGGGTATTTACTTTCACTAAAGAAGGAGAGACTCCAAGACCACCTAAACGCGAAGCTAGATAAGTTTTATACTCCTCTTGTAGAAGTGGGGAGAGTGTTTTTAAGTAGCTCACACCTTCTCCCATACAAGACTCTTTCTCTTTAGGATTAGAGAGATCATATAGTGAAAGGATCTCATCTAAAACAAACTCGATAAAGGGTTTAGGGTCACGAAACATATTGGCTAACTCTTCACTTCTCCCTTCATTTACCATATCAGCAGGGTCAAGTCCTCCACCAAAAACAACTACGCCACCATTAAATCCACTAGCACTCAAAAGTTTAGAGGCTTTGAGTGCAGCTGCACGACCAGCTTTGTCACCATCGTAAGCCATAACAACGCGAGGGGAGCCCTTTCTAAGAAGTGGCAAGTGTTCAACCGTGAGTGCTGTTCCCAGTGTTGCTACTGCGTTATCAAACCCAGCTTGGTGGAGCATAATAACATCCAAATAGCCTTCTGTTATGATGATCTCTTGGCGTTTATAAAGAGCTTGTTTGGCTAAGTGATACGCATAGAGTAAACGCGACTTATTAAAGTAAGCAGTCTCTGGAGAGTTTACATACTTAGCTTGATGTCCGGTAATAGTCCGACCACCAAAACCAACTATACTCCCGTTTGCAGAGTGAATAGGAAAAGTGACACGCTCAATAAAACGAGCATATGTCTGGTTACGAGTAGGCTCATACCCCACTACTCCCATGTCAATTGCCTCTTTTATAGCAAACTGCTGTGAGCGAATGTAGTTAAGAGTTGCGTTTGAGTCAGGAGCATAGCCGATACCGAACTTCTCAACACTAGAAGCAGAAATGCCACGTTCATGAACATACTTTGAAGCAACAGGGTGCTGTGATAAAAGTGTCTGGTACCACTCATTTAACTTGTCCATAACTTGTGAGCGAGGTTTGTTATGTTTGTTATCTGTGTGTGTGAGTGTAAAGTTATAATCTTCAGCAAGTTTTTCTAAGGCTTCTGGGTAGTTTAGCTTCTCATACTCCATAACAAAACCAATAGCATTACCACTAGCCCCACATCCAAAACAGTGATATATCTGCTTTTGTGGGCTTACTACAAAAGAGGGGGATTTTTCATCATGAAAAGGACAAGGGGCTTTGAAGTTTCCCCCTGCTTTTTTAAGCTCAACATAGTTCCCTACAACATCAACAATATCAAGTCGAGCTTTAAGGGCTTCTATGGAGTCTTGTGCAATCATTCCTGTATTATATCTACAAAGAGATTAAAAATAGCAGTTACATTTTTAAGTATTTTCATACACCAAAAGAGGTAAACTTTGTGTATGAAAAAAATGACTTATATCCTAATACTAACATCATTCACACTTCTCAATGCATCTCAAAATAACATAAATGAAGATGGCACAAAGTTTGAAGCACCTCGTTTAGCTGGAGATTCTCTTCCTATTAAAGCTTACCAAAAAGAAAAAACTTCTTCAACTCCAACAACAATAATGGAAGCCTTCGAATACTCCCACATTAAAGGCTTACTACGATACAGTGCACAACATAGAGATTCTGCTCTACATACCACACAAGATAATGATGATGCAGGAACTCCTCCTCCAACATCAAAGATTCAACAATACTCAGCTATTGGTGGTTTCTTAGGCATCGAGACTGCACCTTTTTACTGTACTTCTTTGGGGGCCACTTTTTATACTGCTCTTCCTGCAGGTCCTAATGAGAATGTAGGGCTCGGGGGATTAAAAGAAGTACAAAACTCTAATGGCCAGACAGAAGGAGAGTCTTATGCAGTTCTTGGAGAAGCTTTTTTAAAAATAGAGGATGCAAACAACCGTTTAGTTATAGGCCGTCAAGAGATGCCTGACTACCGTTTTGTTTCTCTCTCAAATATTCGTTTCTCACCATTTACACACCAAGGTGCTACATATGAAAATACTCTAGTAGAAGATTTACAAGTTAATGTTGCACTTATTAATAGTCAAAAAGATAGAAATGCAGAAGTTTTTGAAGATATGGTCCGCTCAGCAAGAGTACAGACAGGATGTGCTCTTGACCCTACTACTGGAAAATGTAGCGATACAACACAAAGACAACTCACACGAGGAGAGATAGACACTAATAACTTTGATGCAAATGGTGCCTATGATGGGTCAAATAAGTCTATGTTTATGCTGGGGGCAACATATAAAGTTGCTGGTGTTTCACTCGAAGCATGGGACTATTATGTAGATGACTTTGTAAACACTCTCTATCTCTATACAGACTACTCATTTGCACTTAACTCTTCTAGTAATTTAACTTTTGCAGGACAGTTTGCTTCACAAACTAATGTTGGTGATAGTGTTGCAGGTGATGTAAATACATGGTTTTATGGAGTCAAAGCACAATATGCCCATAACCGTGGTATAACTCTATTTACAGCCTTTAATCAAGTTGCATACAATGAGAACTCTTATGATGGAGGGACTATTTTTGTTCGTTGGGGTACGCCGCAGATGTTCAACTCATACCAAGTACAAGATTCTGAGCTTGCGGGAACAAAGTCTGTAGGAGTTGGTGCACAGTTCGAGCTTGGTAAGATGAAAATAGTTCCTCATACTGTTATACGTTTTCGTTATGCTTACTACGATATGCCAGATAGTTTAACACAGGTAGATGCGAGACAAGATAGAGCTGAAGCTACATTTGATCTACGTTATAGTTTTCTTAAAAATGATGGTTTTGGGATATTTACCACAATGGATGGTTTCTCTCTTCAGTTTAGAATAGCATATGATGACTACAAGACTGATTATGATTTTTCAGAGTATAAAAGAGTACATGGTTATGACTTTGAAAGTGTAACAGACAGTTTTATAGATACACGTCTCTATTTAGACTATGTATTTTAAAAGTGAAGAGTTTTAAGCTCTTCTCTTCTCTATCTCATCTACAGTTTTTGCAACCACCAAATCCGAGGTAACATTAAGAGCCGTTCTAGCCATATCTAAGATTCTATCTACTGCAATTATGAGTGCCATATACTCTACAGGTAGTCCAATTTGGTTAAGGATAATAACCATCATCACTAAGGATGCTGAAGGCAGAGCTGCAACACCAACACTCAGAGCTACAACTGTTATACCTAAAAGTATCTGATCTCCAAAGCCCATATCTACACCAGCTAAATTCGCCATATAAAGTACTGCTACCGTAAGGTACGCAGCCGTTCCATCCATAGAGACTGTTGCACCAAGAGGCAGAACAAAAGAGGCAGTTTTAGGGTCAACACCACCTTTCTCTTGACTCACACGCATAGATACAGGAAGTGTACCTGCTGAGGAAGCAGTTGAAAATGCCATGATTGGAGCTTCTTTCACACTTAAAAGATATTTGAAAGGGTTAACACGACCAAAAACAGCTAAAACAGTAGGAAGAGTAATGATGGCATGAAATACAATCACACCCATAACAACAAGAACATATTTCCAAAGACCTAAAACTACTTCAAATCCCTGATCTGCGATAACATAAGAGATAAGAGAAAAAACACCGATAGGAGTCAGTAAAATAATCCACTCAGCAATCTGTAACATAGCTGAACTAATAGCACCAAAAAAACTAGTTAAAACTTTTTGCTCATGCGGCTCTAGGTGTAAAGAAGCAACTCCAAATACAATGGCAAAGAGAATGATAGGCATCATATCACCATTTGAGAGTGAGGAGAAAACATTTGTTGGAATAAAACTAAGGATCATGTTTTCTAAAGAGAAAGGGGCTATCTCTGCTGCTTTTGCATAAGATAGATTCTCAGCACTTGTCATCTCTCCAATAGGAAAAATATTCATTACAACAATAGCAGTAATTACAGCTAACGCTGTAGTTAATAGATATAAACTTATAGTACGAACACCTATATTCTTAAGTGTTTCTACTGAACCTAAACCTAAAATAGCCACATATATACTTGCAAAAACAAGAGGTACAACAAGCATTTTAAGTAAGGAAATAAACATCGTTCCAAGTACTTTTTGCTCTAAAGCATACTCTGGAAAATATATTCCAAAGAGTATTCCTAAAACTATTCCTACTCCAACCATTGTATTGGTTGTAAAATAAGACTTTACGACTGTTATCATTCTAATGCCCTTAAAATAAGTTATAAATTTAAGTGTATCATTAAAGTGTAAAAAATTCTCTTAATTACAGGCGAGATCATTCATACACCAAATCATCTCGCCATAGAGGATGATGAAAGTGTAAACGGTGATCACAGGTTGTTGAAACAACACTGCTATTAAAAGTAATTGTACCTATTTTTTGCCACTCTTTTTGAGCATTTATCTCTTTACTCGCTACAAAAATATTAAAGAGTAACTTCTCATCACCCTCTAAATAAAATTCTTCACGAAAGTCCTCCACTCCAGCCCTTCTTTGATTTTCTTGAGCCTCTATTTTCATCCATTTTGGAGTTATAACCTTCGTTTGATTACTCTCCTGCATAAAAGAGAGTTCATAGAGTTGTCTTATGCCAGAGTTTTTGTCAGCATTACTAAATGCACTTGCTACTTTGAGGCCATAAGCAAATGAACTAAAAATAGAACTTGTAAAACTAACATCTGGCTCATTTGTAAGCGCTACATCTGTATAGTACGGAGCATCAGTGCCTCCAAGGTCATCTATGACAAAGAAGTTTGCAGTTGCTACAGTGTTTATTTTCAGGGCATCCATAGTAGGAAAAATCTTTCCTGCCATACCAAACGCACGAGTTTCACCACGTTTTGTTTCGCTTAAAGCAGTAGAAGCACGTGCGATAATCAGTGCTTGGCTCGCATTTTTAAAGAGTCCACCATAAGGATTTGGAGTATCTATCTCCCAAACACCACGCAGACATATACCATTAGGGTGTGCAAGCTTATCAAAGTACTCAATGATATCATCTTGAGACTCTAGTGTTCGCTTGGCATTTAAGGAGATAAGATCTATAGCACCATCGAAAAGTTTAGAGTATGAAACACTCTGTTGTGGTAAAGAGATAAGTTCATCTGAAGAAACTTCATCCCATACAGCCTGAAACTGATTTGCTACAGGGACAAAGACTACTCTCTCTTCTGCTTTGCTTGGGGGTTCACCATTACAGCCAAGAAGAAAGAGTAAAGTAAAAAGTGTAAATATTTTATTCAAAGTAAAACCTTTAAGTATTATTATTTTTAATAATACTTCATTTTACTAAAAAAAACTTATTATTTACTTTTTTTATAAATAAGTAAATATGTGGAAGGAAGAATAAGCAGTGTTAATAATGTTGAACTTATAATTCCCCCTGTTATAACTACTGAGAGAGGATACTGTATTTCACTTCCTACACCACTTGCAAATAGCAGTGGGAGTATTCCAAAAAGTGTAGTAAAGGCAGTCATAAGTACTGGTCTTAAACGCAGTAGTGTTGCATCTTTAATCACTGTTTTCAACTCTACATGAGGGAACTTTTCTCTCAGTTCATCTATAAAACTCACAAGTACGATTCCATTTAAAATAGCGATGGCAAATATAGCTAAAAAACCTACAATAGCTGAAACAGAGAGGTAAATACCACTTGCAATAAGAGCAATAATCCCACCAATAAATCCAAATGGGACATTGAGTAAAATTATCATTGCCTTAGTAAGAGAGTTAAACGCAGTAAAAAGAAGTAAAATAACTAACAAAATTGTTATTGGGATAATAACCATCAGTTTCGCTGTCGCTTCTTTCATATTTTTAAAATCACCTGCCCAGCCTATATAATACCCTGTAGGCATATCTACCTTCTCCTTTATAAGCTTATCTGCCTCTGCCACAAACGAGGCTACATCACGATCCTCTACTTCCATAGAGAGCACCATATAACGACTCAAGTTCTCACGTTTAATAAATGCAGCTCCCTGTTGTATCTCTACCTTACAAATCTGATCTAATGTTACTAATGCTCCAGATTTTGAACGAAGAGTTACTTTTTTTATACTCTGGGCATCTTTTTTTGCATCTTCGATTTTAGCAACTATACCAAAACGACGGATTCCTTCTATTTTTTCACTAACCGGCTCCTCACCGATACCGTTACGAATAACATCCATAACCTCAGCTACACTAATACCATAACTTGCAAGGGCTAAATAGTCTGGTGTAATTTTTATTTGTGCTTGACCGAGTTGGGATTCAACTTCCATTCTCTCTAGTCCATCTACTTTACCAATAGTTGCTTCTATCTGTTTTGAAATTTGAGCAAGCACTTTTTGATCGCTCCCATAAATTTTCACAGCAAGTTCTGCTTTTACACCTTCTAAAAGCTCTTCAATCCGCATCGCTATCGGTTGTGTTGGTACAAAAGCCACATAAGTGAATTTATGTTCTAAATCTTCGTTCATTTTCTCGGTTAAAAATTCAAGGTCTTTTATACCTGGCTTGAGCATTAAAAGCACTTCCATGTAGTTCCCCTGTGCAGTCTCACCCTTTTCACTTCTCCCTATCATCGACAGAACAGACTCTACCGTATCAGGATAGGTCTCAAGTATATACTTCTCTAGTGCCTGAGCTGTAACAACTGACTGTGTTAGAGCAGTTCCAGGGATTGCGATAACCCGGTACATAATCGACTCCTCATTCAGTGTAGGCATAAATTCACGACCCTGTTGAGAGAGTACAAAAGCGAGCCCTACAAACAGAACACTCACTCCTAGCAAAACTTTTTTTGCATTTTCAAGTGCATACATCAGAAGAGGGGTATATGCTAATTTAATCTTTTTCATAACAATATTTTCAGCAGAAGAAGTTGGTTTTAAAAGTAAAAGAATTAGTACAGGTACTAACACTAACGCAACCAACAAAGAGCCAAGCATTACAAACACAATATTCAGTGCCATGGGAGAGTAAAGTTTTCCAGCAAGTCCATCTAATGAAAGAAGAGGGATAAAAACAGCTGCTATGATAAGTACTGCAAAAGTCACAGGAGTTGCTACCTCTTTAGCTGCACTACTCACTACTTCAAGTTTGTCTGCATTTGGTTCATCGTGGAGTTTTCTAAAACTATTTTCCACTATAACTATGGTTCCATCGACTATCATTCCTACAGCAATAGCAAGCCCGCTCAGACTCATAAGGTTAGCAGAGAGATGATAGTAGTCCATAAGTAAAAAGGCAATGAGTAACGATATAGGTAAAGAGAGAATAACTATAAAAGCAGAACGTAGTTCAAAAAGAAAAAGAAACAAGACTATGGCTACTAAAACAACACCACTTATAAGTGCAGAGGTCATAGTGTTAACGGCTTTATGTGTGATTTTTGTTCTATCATAAAGTGTCTCTATCCTTACACCAGCTGGTAGAGTTCTATTTACAGTATCTATTTTAGCTTTGATGTTTTCTACAACTTTTGCTGCATTTGTGGCAGTATGTTGGAGAACCATACCCATAACAGCTTCCTTCCCATCAATCACAACTGCACCAAAACGAGGAGCTGCACCAGGCACTACAACTGCCACATCATCTATAGTAATAGACTGTCCAATACTACTTTTTACAACTGTATTTCTAATGTCATTAAGAGTTTTATATAAGCCTGCTCCACGAATAAGATACTGCTCATGATTAAACTCTAAGTACTGTCCACCTGCAGCTTGGTTAGAGCTTTTAAGTGCTTTAATAATGTCAGAATAAGTAATATTAAAGTTTTGCAATTTTTTAGTATCAATAAGTACATTATATTGCTTTTCCTCGCCACCCCAACCGATAACTTCTTCAACACCCGAAACAGATTTGAAGAGTGGTGTAACTATATACTCTTGCATCTCTTTTAATTCACTAAGAGAGTATTTACCACTACTATCTTTTACCTCATACCAAAACACTTGACCTAGACCTGTTGTGTTTGGTCCAAGTACTGGTTTACCCCAACCTTGAGGAATATTTATAGAAGTGATACGCTCGGAGACCAATTGACGAAGAAAATAAATGTCCATAGAATCTTCAAAAAATATGCTTACATAAGAGAGTCCAAAGATAGAGTTTGACATAATGAGTTTTACCCCTGCCATTCCTGAAACTGCCGACTCAATTGGATAGGTAATTAATTTTTCAATATCTTCTGCTGAATTTCCAGGACTTTCTGTATATATAACAACTTGCTTTGGTGTTATATCGGGAAAAGCATCCACTGCAATACCTTGGTAGGCTTTAAAACCAAATGCACTGAGTATTATAAATGCCACTAAAACAAGGACTTTGTATTTGAGCGAAAGCTCTATGAGTTTATTTAACATCTCCTAATCCCCATCGCCAAGAGAGCCTTTGAGTATCATTGACTTAACATAGTAAGCTTTATCGCTTACATACTCTTCTCCTTCCTGCAAACCTTCAATAGCTACATAGTTATCATCTCGTGCAATAATTTTTACTATTTCTAAAGTATATGGTACTTTTACTTCTTTATTAGGAACAAAAACAACCCACTCATTATTAAAAAAGCTAAGTGCAGATTTCTTTACGGCAAGATATTTATTCTCTTCACCAAAATAGACAGTTGATTTAAGGTAACTATTTATAAAAAGATTTTCTACTTTCTCATCAACACTTGAAAGGACGACTACTCTTTGTGTCACTTCATCTACTTTAGGAAGAATTTGTGTTATATGAGTCACTATATTTTTATCACCATAGTTTACTACTATCTTGTCACCTACTTTTACATTTGCAGCATACTCTAGTGGTAAAAATGATTTTATGTAGTAAGCTTGATTTTTTACTATACTTATCACAGGTTCATCTGTATTTACTGATGAATGTAGTGGTTTTACAAGAGATGAAACAGTTCCAGCACTATGTGCATAAAGTATAAAGTTCGCAGTTGCTTTTTTAAGACCTCTCGCATCTATCCCTAATGTTTCTAGTTGAGATTCTAAGGCTGTGAGTTGTGAGTTAATTTCACTCTTTTTAATCTCTTGGTTATTTAACTCCTGCATAGAAGTCATCCCTTTTTTATAGAGATTTTTTGTAGCATT
>Ga0256826_1000450_pt1 | contig 24918 bp, 16 predicted proteins | sample CV79metaG_FD_185975 | JGI IMG/M metagenome (GOLD analysis project Ga0256826, IMG submission 185975) | Hydrothermal vent microbial communities from East Pacific Rise, Pacific Ocean - CV79 | ecosystem: Environmental > Aquatic > Marine > Hydrothermal vents | place: Pacific Ocean: East Pacific Rise...
CAATAAGAATTATAAATCGCATTTTGAGTTTACTCTTCTACAAAATCAAACAAGTATTTTAAGCCTTATGTCTTCAGCTGTTAAATTTGATGAAAAAGACCTTGAACCACTTCAAGATTGGGATTTGAAAATGACTAAAGATGAACTAGAAAAGAATTTTTTAAAAAAATTAACGGAATTACAACCAGATATTTTAATTGTAGATTTTTTAGCAGATGCAAGATTTCAAACAATTCAATATAAACAATCTTACATTACTGCAAATGTCTGGAAAATAACAAAAACACCTTTTTATAATACAATTTTACAAACCAATAAACCTTTTACTCCAAAAAAGAGTGAACTAATAAAACATATGAAACAGTTTAAAAGCTTTATTGACAAACATCTTCCTAATACCAAAATCATACTAAATCAAGCACGTGCTATAAACTCATATATAGATAACAATGGAGAAAAAAAATATTTTAATCTTTTCTCTATTCAACGCTTGAATAAAAGGTGGGCTTTACTAGATAAATTATTTATTAAAATAGTTAATCCATACACTATTTGCAGTATGACTCCAAACTTAAGAGGTGATATATCTCATCCATGGGGAGTGGGATATGTTCATTACGAAAAAAAATTTTATCAGGATTTTCTCAGACAACTTATTGAACTAAAATTATATAAAAGCGCAAATAGACAAACATTTAAATCATTTTTAGCATATTTCAGACTCATAAAAGTAGAGCATAAAAATGCTCTTTAATAGTTACGAATTTATATTTATTTTTTTACAACTTAAGATGATAAAAAAATAAACAAGTAATAATTAAATACACTTATGTATTACAGACGGTATAATGCAAAGTAAGAACAATTAAAGAATAATAATGAAAAGAAATAAATCAAAGAAATTACTAAAAAAAATTATAAAAAAAATTATTTTTTATGAAAAAATATTATCGCAAAAAGAGAAAATAAACATATTTTTTGATAAACATAGACACGTATCAGGACAGAATAAATATACTGTAGTTTCTGCAGTATATAATGTTGAAAAATATCTTGAAGATTTTTTTCAAAGTATGGTAAACCAAACACTTAAATTTGAAGACCATATATACCTTATACTTGTAGATGATGGTTCTCCTGATAATTCTTCACAAATTATTCAAAAATGGCAAAAAAAGTATCCTCAAAATATTAGTTATCTAAAAAAGGAAAATGGAGGACAAGCCTCTGCTAGAAACCTTGGCTTAGAATATACAGAAACTGAATGGGTTACTTTTATTGATCCAGATGACTTTCTCCATCAACGATATTTTGAAGAGATTGATCATTCTATTACAAACGATTCAGAAAAAAATATTGGTCTAATATCATGTAATACACTTTTTTATTATGAAAAATCAAATACGTACAAAGATACCCATGCATTAAAATTTCGCTTTCAAAAAAATAAAAAAGTTGTTACTCCATCCAATATGGAAGGATATATTCAACTTTCTGCAAGCTCTGCTTTATTTAAAAAAAGTCTATTAGATAAGAGTTCTTTACGATTTCATACGAATATTAAACCTAGCTTTGAAGATGCACATCTTGTCAATAGATATCTTATAGCAAATAATGATATTTCTGTATTGTTTTTAAAAAATGCTAAATATCATTATAGGAAACGAGAAGATGGTAGTTCAACATTAGATACATCATGGAAAGTTCCAGATAGACATGACAATGTCTTACGCAATGGTTATTTAAATCTTCTTAAAAAAGCCAAAAGTGAATTTACTACTGTACCCTTGTATATTCAACGTACAATTCTCTATGATATAGTTTGGCATCTCAAAGTTTTTCTTAACAATTCACATAAATTAAGCCATTTAACAAGTCAACAAAAGAAAATCTATCTCTACCTTATTGAAGAAATTTTTCAATATATTGACACTGATACAATCATAAATTTTGAACTTGCTGGTATTTCTCCTTCAGAAAAAATAGGACTCATCGGTAGATTTAAACAAACCACACCTTCTACGCAACTGTGCTATATTACTAACTATGATCAAGCAAAACAAGAGATACAACTTCGTTATTACTATTATTATGAACCTAGTGTAGAGTTTCGGTTAAATAATAAAATCGTATCTCCTCATATTAAAAAAATACAAATCTCTAATTTTGTTGAAGAAATATTTTGTTATGAAAAAGTAATATGGTTAAAAGTACCTAAACAGTCAAATGAGCTTACAGTTATGTACAATGATAGCATTATCGATATTGAACTAAAAGGGAAGTTATATCACCATTACATACCTCTAATAGATATATTTAAACACTTTAACCATACCAGAAAATTATTTTTCATTCAGCCTATATATAAAAAGTATAATAATGCTTGGCTCTTTATAGATAAAGATACTCAAGCTGATGATAATGCAGAACATCTATATAGATATACAAAAAATAATCATAGCAACTTACCCATTTTTTTTATATTAAAGAAAAATTCAACAGAGTGGGAGAGATTAAGAAAAGAAGGCTTTAATTTAATTAACTTTGGAACAATACAACATATTATGGCTTTATTAAAGGCGGAACATCTTATCTCTTCTCATGCCGATCATTATATTACAGATTTTATACCTCGTCGTTTTTTCAAACAAATTTTAAAATACAAGTTTACTTTTTTACAGCATGGTGTTATTCATAACGATCTTTCTAATTGGTTGAATCAAAAAGACATAGATTGTTTTATTACCACATGTAGGAGAGAGTATGACTCTATAGCAGGTAATTATACCCCCTATACATTTACCAAAAAAGAAGTTGTATTAACGGGATTACCACGTCATGACGCACTTTTACTAGGTCAAGATAAAAAAGAGAAAAATATTCTTATTATGCCTACATGGAGACAACATTTAGTTGGCTTAACTATTGGAAAAACAACTAAAAGAAATGTTAATAATCATTTTGAAGACTCCTCATACTTACACTATTGGAAAACATTTGTAAATTCAGATAAGTTACAAGCATTAGTAAAAAAATATGATTATACCATCACTTTTTTTGCTCATCCAAATATACAGCCTTATCTTCATTTATTTGAAGTACCTCCATATATACAGACTTTAACTGATTGTGATGATTCTATTCAAACTCTTTTTCAAAAAGCATCAATAATGATTACAGATTACTCCTCTGTAGCATTTGAAATGGGAGTTTTACAACGTGAAGTCATATACTATCAATTTGACCATGATGAAATGTTCTCAGGCATACATACCTCCCAAAAAGGCTATTTTGATTATGAAAAAGATGGCTTTGGTTCTGTATGCTATAAAGAGTATGAAGTATTAAATGCTTTAGAAAAAAACTTACTCACTGATTCAAAAGTATCAGATCAATACTTAAAGAGAATGCAAGATTTTTTTACATATCATGATACAAATAACTGTAAAAGAACATTTAACGCAATTGAAAATTTAACAACAAATGCTATCTAACAAAACTGGCAGGTAAACTATGCAAGCACAAAAGAAAAATGTTACTCAAACTTATAGTATTATCTCTGCTGTCTATAATGTTGCGCCCTACCTAGATGATTATTTTAAAAGTCTTACTAAACAAACACTTGATTTTAAAAAACACATATACCTGATTTTAGTTGATGACGGTTCTACCGACAATTCAGCAGAAATCATTCAAGCATGGCAGCAGAAATACCCTGATAATATTCAATACATAAAAAAAGAGAATGGAGGGCAGTCTTCTGCAAGAAACCTCGGTCTTCAGCATCTCACCACACCTTGGGTTACGTTTATTGATCCTGATGATTTTATACATAAAAATTATTTTAAAGAAGTCGATAACACTATTAGCAATCATCCTGAAAATGATTTGGCTCTTGTCTCCTGCCATATACAGTACTATTTTGAACAATACAAACTCTACCTCAATAGGCATCCGTTAAAAACATGTTTTAAAGATACTGATAGCCCATCGATAATACATGCACTTACAGAACAAATACAATTATCTGCGAGTACTGCTATCTTCAAGACAGAACTTATAGATAATCTTGACTTGAAATTTGATACAAATATTAAACCTAATTTTGAAGATTCACATTTTGTCAATAGCTACCTCATTGCATATGCTGACAAATCTATATTTTTTCTTAAATCTGCAATCTATTATTATAGACGACGTAAAAGTAAAAATTCAACCATTGACACTGCTTGGACCAAAAAAGAACTTTTTGATGATGTCTTACGTTTAGGGTGTAGAGATTTATTTATGCAGGCAAAACAAAAATACGGTTTTGTCCCTGTATTTGTACAAAGAGCAGTACTCTATCATCTGGCTTGGTACTATAGAAACCTTATGAACCATAATGAACAAATAGCGTTTCTATCGAAAGAAGAACAAGCAACCTTTCATATATTACTTAAAGAGCTATTTCAAGAGATAGATGTAAAAACCATAGAAAACTTTGATTTTGCCAACATAAGTTTTTTTGAAAAGTATGCTTGGTCAAAATGCTATAAAAAAATGCCTTTAGACTATCAGACTGTATTTATAATAAAAAGCAAAGAATATCTCATAATATCTTACTATGCAGATAATCAAGAGGATATCGAAATAAACATTGACAATGTACCTGTCACTCCCATAGTGAAACTCAAACAAGCACACTCTTTTGTCAATAGTCTATTTATCAATGAATATTACACCAAAATTCCTATCAAATCACAAGATACATTCATTCATATTCAAATCAATAAGCAAACTACATATCTACATTCAGGGAAAGTAGAAGCCAAGAATATACTTAAAATATCAGAAATTCAATCTGACATAGTGAAAAGAGGAAAGCAAACATTACATAACATAGCACGCAAATTACTCCTAGGATAAAAGTGGGTATACTTTCTTCTATATTTAAAAGAGAAAAAGAGTTTATTGTGGACAGTAAAATTGATTTTGTATTACCTTGGGTCACTGGTGATAATCAAGAATGGAATGAGATAAAAAAACAATATTTACCTAAAAAAAGCAATGATGAAGATGCAACTTCTTTTGCACGATTTAGAGATATGGAAACACTCAAATATGTCCTAAGATCTATTGAACAAAATTGTCCGTGGTACCATAAAATATATCTTATTACAAAAGGGTATCACCCTGACTGGCTCAATATTAAACATCCCAAAATAGTACTTATTAGAGAAGATGAGCTCTTTATTGACAAATCTCATTTACCGGTCTTTAGTTCTGTGGCTATTGAAATGAATTTATCTAACATCCCCAATCTTTCAGAACAATTTGTTTATCTTAATGATGATATGCTTATCATGCAAAAGCTATCTGTAAAACGTTTTTTTATTGAAGGCAAACCTGTTGATTTTTTATCACATAGTTTTATACCACGTAATAAAATATTTGGCATTTTTAAAAAACGTGATACCTGGATACACTCACTCAATAATACACTTCACCTCATCAATACTAAATTTAAACCGATACAACTCGATAAAAAGTATTTATATCATAAGAGCTATCCCTTGAGTAATAAAATAAATAATTTTCTTCTTGATACACTCTTTAAAAAATTTATTTGGATAGAACACTGGCACCATCCTCAACCCTACCTCAAAAAAACATTGGATGATGTCTACCATGAATTTAAAACTGAACTTATGCAATGTTCAAAAAATAGATTTAGAGACAACAGTGATTTGAATCAATATATATATCGTTATTGGCAACTAGCCCAAGGCTTTTTTCATCCGAATAAATATAGTGATGCCATAGTGTCAAACATTGACTCTATAGATGTGCTAAACACTCTCTTGAAAAAAATTCAAGAGAATCAAAATATAAATTTTGTATGTTTTAATGATTCTACTGAGCTTTCTAATGATGAATATAATAAAGTGAAAACAAAACTCACTGCATATTTAGAAAACTCTTTCCCCAAACTAGCAAGTTTCGAGATTGAAGTAAAGAGATAAAATGAATTTTTCTGTTTTGCTATCTATATACCATAAAGAAAAAGTTTCATATTTCCATACGGCAATGGCATCAATATGGGACAAGCAAACCATAAAACCTAATGAAATTGTTTTAGTACAAGATGGGGTATTGACTGCAGAATTATATGATGCAATACATGTATGGGAAACTAAATTGGGAAATACTTTAAAAATTATTTCCTTGAACGAAAATAAAGGTCTTGGTGATGCATTAAATATTGGGTTAAAAAACTGTAGCTATGAACTGGTTGCCCGTATGGATACAGACGATATTGCATCTCCCGATAGATTTGAGAAACAATTACACATTTTTAAAAATACACAAATCGATATATGTAGTACCTGGATCAGTGAATTTGATGAGGATGAGAATATCATACTTTCGTATAGAAAATTACCTGAATTTCATCAAGACCTTATAGGTTTTTCTAAAAAAAGAAACCCTATCAACCATCCTGCAGTGATGTACAGGAAGTCTATAATTCTGCACGCGGGAGGATATCAAAAAATGATGTTGTTTGAAGATTATTATCTTTGGGTAAGGATGTTCATAGCAGGTGCAACATTTTATAATATACAGGAAGTCTTAGTCAATATGAGAGCTGGAGATGCTCAACTTGAAAGACGTACTGGTTTCCAATATGGCAAAAAAGAAATACAATTTCAAAAAAAACTTTTTGATATGGGTTTTATTAATATGTATGAACTATTTAGAAATATCTCCATACGTTTTAGTACCAGAGTTGTTCCCAAGCGTATAGTAAAATATATATATCAATCCTTCAGATAAGACTTATCTTTTTTGTATAAAAATGAATATAATGGTAGATAACAAGCTATAAATAGAATGGCAATTTTAATATTACATAGTGAACAATTTGCATACAGTGTTGATAAAATCACAAACAGTAGAGTAATAAAAAGGATAAATAGTGCTGTCATAGGATTATTTTTTGTTATCTGTCTGTGTACTAACATATGCATATGGTAAATATCTGGTTTCATTGGAGAATATCCCATAGAAGTTTTTCTAATAATGGAAAAGATAACCTCCCATACCGGATAAATAAAAAGTGATAGGATATACCAAGGACTTACATCATCATATTTCCCAGCTACATAGATACCTATCAGGGCAACTATAAAACCTAACATATATGCACCACCATCACCCAAGAATATCTTACCTTTAGGAAAGACTAAAACAAAAAATCCAAAAGTAGCTCCGGCAATAACTGAAAGGACATGGAGTAACTCCATATTCTCATGTTGATAACTTATGATTGCAAATGAACCAAGAATCATTAAAATAACACCTGATGCCAATCCATTAAAACCATCTATAATATTCACAGCATTCACCATACCAACAATTGCAAAAATACTAAATATAACACCCACAAGATAAGGTAATTCAATACCTAACCCCAAATATGTAACTACAGAATGCGTAAGCCAAATAGCTACTATTGCTGCTATGACTTGTAATAATATACGTATTCTAGGACTTAAGGAATTATGAAAATCTTCAAAGATACCACTGATGAAGGCTAAAATTACAGAAGGCATTAACTTTAATCCAAAAGGCGTAAGCATAATTAGTCCTAAGGCGACAACAATACCTATACCTCCTGCTCGTGGTACAGGTTCATCATGAAATTTTTGGGGTTTATCTTGTTGTTCACAATCTATAAAAAATGTATGTTTATGTGAAAAATGTATCACGAGGAGCAAAGTAACAAATGAGATAAAAAAAGCTGAGAAAAATAATGTTATCATTAATTGTATACTTTAGAAATAATTTTAATGATATTATAGCTTAGTTACATTAGAATATATTCATCTATATGCTAATCAATTAGAATATTCCTACATTTCCATATTATAAATGCGTAAAGAATATTTTTGGTATAATTGCGTCTATTATTAACTTCAAAGGTAAGAGGAAAACATATGGCAAAAAAAAGTATATTAGTTACAGGGTGTGCAGGATTTATTGGGAGTAATTTTGTACCCTATTTTTTAGAAAAATATCCAGAATACTTTGTTGTCAACTTAGACTTACTTACCTATGCAGGTGATTTAGAAAACCTCAAAGAAATTGAAGATAATGAAAATTATAAATTTATACAAGGTGACATTTGTAATCGTGACTTAGTTGAGTTTATTTTTACAGAATATAATGTTCAGGGTGTCATACACTTTGCAGCAGAGAGCCATGTTGATAACTCTATTAAGAATCCTGGTGTGTTTATAGAGACTAATGTTAATGGTACGTTTACACTACTTGACGTTGCTTACAAAAAATGGATGGAAAAACCATTTGCATTTAAAGAAGGTTATGAGGGATGTAGATTCCACCATATCTCTACCGATGAAGTGTATGGTACACTCAATGAAACTGACCTTTTTACCGAAGAGACACCTTATGCACCTAACTCTCCCTACTCTGCATCAAAAGCAAGTTCAGACATGATAGTACGTTCTTACCAAGAAACCTATGGGATGAACACTGTTATTACTAACTGTTCAAATAACTATGGTCCTAAACAACACGATGAAAAACTTATTCCTACTATTATCAGAAAAGCCTTGGCTGGTGAGAGTATTCCTATTTATGGTGATGGAAAGAACATTCGCGACTGGCTCTATGTCCTTGACCACTGTAAAGGGATTGACCTCGTTTATCACACAGGAAAAGAAGCAAATGTCTATAATATTGGTGGACGTAATGAGCGTACGAACTTACAGATAGTAGATGCAATCTGTACTATCTTGGATGAAAAAGTTCCAAGTACAAAGTCTTACAAAGACCTCATTACTTTTGTAGAAGATAGGGCAGGACATGATAGACGTTATGCAATAGATGCTACAAAACTAGAAAATGAACTTGGCTGGAAAGCAGATGAGAATTTTGATACAGGTATCGTAAAAACCATCAATTGGTATTTGAACAAATATGGAGTAAATTAATTGTTTGGATTTTTAAAAGCCATTTTTCAAAGTAAAACACTTTTATGGTCACTCACTAAAAATGAATTTAAACAAAAGTATGTAGGGAATATTCTTGGTATATTTTGGGCTTTTATTCAACCGGCAGCTATGATTGGTATTTTTTGGTTTGTTTTTCAAGTAGGGTTTAAATCAAAACCTGTAGATAATTTTCCTTTTATCTTATGGTTAGTTGCAGGGATGTTCCCATGGTTTTACTTTTCAGAAGGATTTTCTACAGGGACAAATAGTGTGCATGCCAATGCTTTTTTGGTGAAGAAAGTAGTCTTTAGAGTAAGTCTTTTGCCTATTATACCTCTACTTTCAGCTGTATCTATTCATATTTTCTTTATCTTTTTTATGTTTGGTATGTTTCTTTACTATGGATATACACCTGAAATTTATTGGATACAAATTGTCTACTACCTGTTTGCTACCTCCTTTTTACTCTTGGGGCTCTCTTGGCTTACCTCGTCTATTGTCATCTTTTTTAAAGATATAGGTCAGCTTGTAGCAATTGTAATTCAATTTGGTTTTTGGCTCACACCTATTTTCTGGTCACTTAAAACAGTACCAGAAAAATACCATTGGATTATCAATCTCAACCCAATGGCATACATTGTGAATGGGTACAGGAATAGTATGATTTACCATAAATGGTTTTGGGAAGACATGTCTATGACGATTTACTTTTGGTTTTTTGCCAGTATTATATTTATTATTGGTGGTGCTACTTTTAAAAAACTTAGACCTCATTTTGCGGATGTATTGTAATGAATAATGAACTAGCTATCAAAGTAGAAAACCTTACAAAAGTGTATCATCTTTACAATAAACCTCAAGACAGACTAAAAGAGGCTCTCAATCCTTTTAAAAAAACATATCACCATGACTTCTATGCCATGAATGATGTGAGCTTTGAAATAAAAAAAGGTGAAACAGTCGGGATTGTAGGTAAAAATGGTGCAGGAAAATCTACACTCTTAAAGATGATTACCGGTGTTTTAACCCCAACATCTGGGAATATAGAGGTGCATGGTAGAATTGCTTCATTACTTGAACTAGGTGCAGGTTTTAATCCTGAGATGAATGGAATAGAAAATATCTATCTTAACGGTACACTTATGGGTTTTAGTAAAGAAGAAATGGAACCTAAAATAGATGCTATTTTAGCATTTGCAGACATCGGAGAATTCATCTATCAGCCTGTCAAGATGTACAGTTCTGGCATGTTTGCACGTTTAGCCTTTTCTGTCTCCATTAATGTAGATCCAGATATTCTCATCGTAGATGAAGCTCTCAGTGTAGGTGATTTAGCCTTTCAAATGAAATGTTTTAAAAAATTCCAAGACTTCCAAGATGAAGGTCGTACCATTCTTTTTGTGACACATGCACTCGATACCGTCATACGATACTGTAGCAGAGGTATAGTCATCGATGGTGGAGAAAAAGTGTATGAAGGTTCCTCTAAAGATGCCATTGATTCTTTTAAAAAAGTACTCTCTGGTGATTTTTATGAAGCAGATCTTGAAAAAAAGAAAAAACATATCTACCATTCTAATGACGAAAATTTACTCAAACATGCATTTAAAGAATACAAAGAGATAGATATATATGGAAATGGAAAGGCACATATCATAGACTATGGTACCTTAGATGCAAAAAAGAATCCTTCTGATATATTGGATTACAATGCACCATTTACCATTGTCATGAAAGTCAGATTTACTGAACATATTGAAAATCCAATCTTTGCATTTACTCTCAAAGATGCAAGAGGTCTTGAGATAACTGGTACCAATACATATATGAAACATCTTATTACCGGTACCTATGAAAAAGATAATGAAGTAACTATAAAATTTGAACAAAAAGCAAACTTACAACTTGGGAAATATGCTTTATCGTTGGGATGTGTTAATCTAAATGAAAATGGTGTAGAAGTCTATAACCGTATTTATGATGCTATGTTATTTGAAATTATAGGTTCAGAACAGATGGTTGGCTTCTATGATTTACAAAGTAATATCAGTGTTGACAAAAACGCCTAAATATACTTATACTATAATCACTATATTTGCTCTACTATTTGTTCTTCTAACAAATCCTTTTTTACGATACCCTTATGATATATTTGCACATCTAATAGCTATAGATGAACTTTATAATGGAGCAACATATACAACTACAAGTATACAACATAATCGTCTACTTTGGCATGATATATGGGCTACACTCTTTCATTTTTTCAATATAGATAGTCAACAACTTTTTTTACGTGCAAAAATTATTTATACGATACAAACAAGTATTACACTCTTAAGTATTTACTATTTTTCTCATGTTATTTTTAGAAATCTCTTCAAAAATATTCATACTAATGCGCTACTCTATCTAAGTCTCTGGTCAACTATCATATGGTTTACTATCTATGCAACACATTCTGTACATTATAATCTCGTTTGGAATCTATGGTACTCTGTCAACTATCAAATTACATTGGCTCTATTTTGGTATATGACGGGGTTAACTTTAGTCTTAATTTTAGAAGAAACCTCTTGGCAAAAAAAACTATTTTTCATATTTCAATTACTTCTTCTTGCAAGATTTATTATACAAATACACTCTATGGAACTTATGTACTATTTTATGTATATCTCACTTTTAAGCCTTATCTACATAGATAAACTTTATGTTATTCTCAAAAAATATTATTTTATTTTCATCATTGCATTTATAGTTATAATCTATAGTATTAAAAAATATATAGCAGAATCATCCAAGATATTTAAATATTTAAATACTGAAAAGTTCCCTCTACTTTATGATGATATTTTTAAAATAGGAAAAAATATTATAGAGCATCTTAATAGAGCAAATAGTGGTTCGCTTAATGAACTAATGAGTTTAGTGTTTTACTTTAGTCTATTTATGCTTGTATTCTTTATTTGGCAGTCTAGTAAAAATAAAAAAATAGTAGATTATAGAATACTCATCTTTATCTTTTTAAGTGCATCTTTTATCTTTATACCACTAAATCAATTCTCTGGTGGATTATTTGCTCTTATAGCACGTCCAGATGTTGTACATCGTATGTATTACAGTTCTTCAATTTTTTTATTGCTACCTCTTTTTATCTATTATCTTTTAACCACCTATCATATATCTCTTAAATATCTTAACATCATTATCATACTCATATTAGTGAGTACTTTCTTGTTTTCAAAATATAATACTGATGCTTCACATTATTTTTATAAAAATATTCAATCAATTCAAAATAGCTTTTATCCAAATACTTATCATTTTCATCTTAGTTCAGAACAGATAAAAGTTATTGGGCAAAAAATAAAATCGTATGAAGAAAAAAATAATTCTACACAAAAAATATATTATTATGCCCGTGCTGATATCGCTTTTGTGATAAAATACATTTATCATAAAGATGTACTATGGGAAGGAAGACGAGCTAACCCAGATTACATTAAACATTATCACAATGATACTAAGTCTACTATTTATCATAAAGTATTATTTGAAACACCAAAAATGTTTCCAAGATATACTCCTTTTAAATAAGTAGTTACGATATAAAGGGAAAAAATGGGTGCTAAATTAAATCTGGAATTCTATAGCGGTAAAGACTACTATAGTGATGGGGATATAGAAGATGAACTTCTAGAGATAGTTAAAAATCATTCTGACTATACAGATATATTGGCAAAAGATAATCGCTGGCCTATACTTTATCATCTCTCACCTATCCGTCAAAATATTATTAATTGGTACCCATTTAAAAAGAATGCATCGTGTCTTGAAATTGGTGGTGGTTGTGGTGCTATTACAGGTGCTTTATGTCAAAATTTAGAAAAAGTGACTGTTGTTGAGCTATCAAAAAGACGTTCTAGTATTAATCTTGAACGACATAAACATTTTGATAATCTTGAGATTATTGTCGGTAATCTCAATGAGATACAGTTTGAAGAAAAATTTGATTATATAACTCTTAATGGTGTTCTGGAGTATGCAGGTTCATTTACAAAAACTGATAATCCTTATAGTGATTTTTTAAAACAAATCAAAAAATATCTTAAACCTGATGGAAAACTCATCATTGCCATAGAAAATCGTTATGGGCTCAAATATTTTGCAGGTGCAAAAGAAGACCATACAGGTAAAGAATTTGATGGGCTTAATGGTTATCCAGAGATTTCATTTGTACGTACCTTTGGGAAAAAAGAGTTAGAAAACCTTTTAGTAAAAAGTGGTTACCATGAACAAGAGTTCTATTACCCTCACCCAGACTATAAAATGCCTATGGAGATATACAGCCAAAACTGGCTACCTAGTGTAGATACACTACTCTCACCTGCTCCAAACTTTGACAGTCAACGTTATGAACTCTTTAATGAAACATCCACCTATCATGGGATTATAGAAAATGCTCAATATGAATTTTTTGCCAACTCTTTTTTAGTAATTTGTGGAGAATAGATGAAAATATTATATGTAAAAATTAACAGTGAACGTGCAAGAAAATTTCAATTAAAAACAATTGTCTATGAAGAAAATGGTCAAAAACTTGTTAAAAAACAAGCTATACATCCTGATGCTATCCCACATCTTAAAAAGATGAAAGAAAGCTATACTAAACTTACTGATTCAATCATCAATAGTAAAATCAAACTTGCTAAAATTATTGATGAGACAAGTGATTCACTTACTTTTGAATTTATAGACGGTACGAGTTTAGAAAAACGATACAACCTTACTAAAAAACAAAATCAAGAAGAGCTCGATACACTTATAGGCTACTATAAGAAACTACTTCAAACCAGTTTTAAAACAACCACTTTTGATTCTGCAACTATGGTTGATGAAACATTTAAAACGATACTAGGAGATTTCGACTATTCAAGATTCGATGGTCAACTCTGTTTTGATGGCATTTCAAATATAGACTTAATTTTTTCAAATATTATTTTTAAAGATAATGACATCTATTTAATTGATTATGAATGGGTATATGATCTCAATATACCTATAGATTTTTCAGCTTTTAGGGCATTACATGAAGATAATGACCTACATTGGGAGATGGAAAAACATTTTGTTTTTCAAGAAGTAGTTGGGGACTATGGTTTTTTAAAGTTAGCAAATAACTATACGAACAAACGATTGACACTGAATGAACAAGAAAAATATATTCAGGATTTATATACTGCTATTGATGCTAAAGAAACACATATACAAACTCAAGAATCTACTATAACCAATATACAGTTACTCGTAGAAAGTAAAGCTTCAATCATAGATGATAAAAATGCCCATATTGAGAATCAAGGAAAAAATATTGAAAATCTAACAAAACATATTAAAAACCTTGATGAACATATCCACAATCAGGAAAACCTTCTTCTGGAACTTTATAGTATTGTTGAATCAATGAGACTCAAGAATAGACTTAAACGTTTGGTAAAAAAAATACTTCCATCACCTTTATGGAAAGTACTCAAAAAAGTTAAACAGTTTATTAGACCAATGCCAATAACTGTAGAGCCTGTACCTCCTATTCCTGTTAATAATTATGAATATCTTGAACCAAGCATTACAAAAGATATTCAAAAAGAGATAACTACTTTTGAACAACAACCTCTTATATCTATTATTATGCCCGTATATAATGTTGCACCTAAATGGCTAGATTTAGCTATAAAATCTATAGAGTCACAATGGTATACGAACTGGGAACTTTGTATTACGGATGATAAGAGTACCGATAAAAACACTATTAAATATCTGAAAAAAATCAATCACCCTAAAATAAAAATTATTCATTTAGAAGAAAATTTAAATATTTCAGGTGCCTCCAATGCTGCATTAGCACTCACTACGGGTATATATATTGCACTCATGGATAATGATGATGAACTCACACCAAATGCACTTTATGAAGTAGTTAAAGCTATTAATAATGGTGCAGAGTTTATCTACTCTGATGAAGATAAAATTGAGATGAATGGAACATTTTCTGATCCACACTTTAAACCAGATTTTGCTCCAGATATGTTTTTATCACAAAACTATTTAAGTCATTTAGGTGTTATAAAAAAAGATTTCATCACAAAAGTAAATGGTTTTACACTTGGTTTAGAAGGTGCACAAGATTTTGATTTATATCTAAAGGTACTGGAACATACAGATAAAATATATCATATTAACAAAGTACTCTACCATTGGAGAAAAATACCTGGTTCAACTGCTTCAGAGTATGGCGAAAAATCTTATGCTCAAGAGGCTGGACGTAAAGCACTTGAGAATGCTATGCAAAGAAGAAAAATATCTGCAACAGTAAAAAATGGTCAGACACCAGGTACATATAAAGTAGATTATGATTTAAAAAACAGACCATTAGTAAGTATTATTATTCCGTTTAAAGACAAACCTGAACTTTTGAAAACATGTGTAGAATCTATACTTAAAAAATCAACTTATCAAAATTTTGAAATTATTGGTATCAGTAACAATAGTACTGAAGATAAGATTTTCAAAGAGATGGATAGACTACAGGCACTAGATAAACGTATAGCATTTTATGAATATAATGTACCATTTAACTATTCACAAATCAATAACTATGCAGTGACTACCTATGCAAAAGGTGAACAGATACTCTTTTTAAATAATGATATAGAAATTATTACACCTGAATGGATAGAAGAACTGCTTATGTACTCGCAACAAGAAAAAAATGGAGCAATTGGTGCAAAACTCTATTTCCCTAATGATACAATACAGCATGCAGGCATAGTACTTGCACCCAAAACAATTCATTCTACTATCTTGATGTATCAAGGGTATCCAAGAGATCATTACGGATATATCTCTAGACTTCGATGTGTCAATAACTATTCTGCAGTCACAGCTGCTTGTCTTATGATTAAAAGAAGTCTCTTTAATAAAATGGATGGTTTTGATGAAGAAAAGCAGTCTATTGCATACAATGATATCGATCTTTGTCTCAAACTTCAAGATGCTGGATATAAAAATGTATGGACACCTTACTGTGAAGCATACCACCATGAATCAATATCAAGAGGCTATGAAACAAATGCAGAAGATGTTGAGCGTCGAGAAAAAGAAAAATGGCATCTTAAAGAAAAATATCCTGATATCTTTACAAAAGATGATCCTTGTTACAATACAAACTTAACACGTTTTGGTGTAGGGTCAGAATTAGCAACAGCTGTTACAAAAGATCATACTTTAGTTGAAGGTAAAACATTTTATGAAGAATTAATAGTCTCACGAAATATACAAGAGAAAAAACATAACACTCTTGCTATTTTTAGTCACTTTGATGCCGAAGATGAAATCAAAGATGATGTCCTTTATTACCTTAAATCACTTTCAAGCTTTACAGATATACTTTTTATAAGTACTGCAGAAAATCTTTCAGAAGAAATATTAAAAGTCATTGAACCTTACTGTAAAGATATCATAGTGAAGAAAAATATAGGATATGACTTTGGTGCATGGAAGACAGGATTAGACTATATTGCTGAAGATTTAAATTACTATGATTCTCTTATACTCTGTAATGACAGTGTTTATGGACCGATATTTGACTTAGAGAGTATCTTCATGAAAATGAAAAAATATGACCTGTGGGCAATGACTGATAACTATGAAATAGAGTATCATCTACAAAGTTACTTTATGGTGTATAGTAAAAATGCATTCTCTCATGATACATTTAAAACCTTTTGGAGAAATTTTAAAATTTATGAAGATAAGCAAACCCTCATTGAACATAATGAAATAGGTTTTTCACAAGAGATGATGCGCAGTGGTCTAACTTATGGTAGTTACTATAATGTACAAAATAAGAATTATGTCAATGCTTTACAGTACCACTGGGACACACTTATACAAGAATATCAATTTCCATTTATTAAAAAAGAGCTTTTAAAGAGAAACCCTTTAGGACTGAACATTACAAACTGGAAAGATATAGTCACATCATCCTCCGACTATAATATAAATCTAATAATAAAAAATATATAACAATACAGGTATGGGCATCATCCCTTGCCTATACCTAAAAGGACTACTTTTTGACACAACATATGAAACATAAAGCATTTATGCTCCTATTTACACTAATATTTACGCTTATACTTATTATTTATTTTTCTTCTACTCTATATTTTGATATTGATAATATTTCAAATGTATCAAAAATATTATTTTTTGATAGATTTATAGATGAGTATGCTATTGTATCTTTACTATTATTTCTTTTCATCCAAAAAAAACGTATCTTTACTATTGTAGCCATACTTATTTTATTTATTTATATTTCCATTGCTACGACTCAACTTATTACCTATTTAATTTCTGGAGAATTATTATCTAGACTTGCGTTAAATAATGTAGAATTTATAGGTTTTTTATTAACTTTTGAAAATATAAAACTTGTAATTATTTCACTTATTATATTAATTTTTATACCATCTGTACTTTCATATTTCATGATTAAACGTACTTCTATTGTAGATTTTCTCAATCATAAATTATTTATGATTATAATGATTTTTCTATTTATTATTTCTCATAATACAAATAAATATATTGATGAAAAGTATATTGATGAAAGAGATATTATTTTTTCTAAAAATCATTTTTATCATACGGGTTCCATACAAGCTTTAGCCAATCTTTATAAAGAGGAAAAAGGAAAAATACTTTCATTTAAACAGACAGAAATAGACTTACTTGACAATATCAATTTATCATTAGATTTCACAAGTAAATATCCACTAATGAAAGAGACTGTTTATCAAAATAGTCTTCCCTTTAAACATACCCTTGAAAGACCTAATGTTATTGTAATTTTCACGGAAGGCTTTTCTGCAAGAACGACTAGTATTTACAGTAATAAATATGATAATCTCACTCCAAACTTAAAAAAATTCACCGAAAACAATCATACTATGACAGTCAAACAATTTTATAATCACACTGCAGCAACTTATAGAGGTCTTCATGGACAACTTTGCTCTCTCTTCCCTAAATATGGTGAAGGTGACATGTGGTTCGACAATGAATATTTAAATCTTTCCTCTATTAATTATAAATGTTTACCTCATATTCTACAAAACAATCATTATGAAACTATCTATTTAAATATGCATTACAAAAATCAATCAGCCAATGATGAAATGGTGTCAAACTTTGGTTTTGATACTATTCTTTCTGCAGAAGAGCTATCAAAAAAATATTTGGGAGGTATTAATCATATTAAATCACAATATCTAAGTGATCATCAGTCATATGATGTACTTACTGCATACTTAAAAGAAAAAGAAAAGGATAATAATAAACCTTTTTTCCTTGCAACTTATACGATTGAAACCCATGCTTTTTTAGATACAGAAGATAATGGTATTAAATATAAGAGTGGTAAAAATAATGTACTAAATACTATACATAATATGGATGATGCTTTTGGAGAATTTTGGAACTATTTTAAAAACTCTACATTTGCAGATAATACACTCATCTTTTTCACAAGTGATCATGCACATTATTATGGAAAAGATTATATTAAAACGATGAAAGAGTATCAAGAAGATAACTATCACCAAGTATTTATTGACAAGGTACCACTATTAATATATGCTCCTAATATGACTTTACCAAATGTATGGAATGCTCAACAAGCTACCTCCATAGACTTGGCACCTACTATTTTACATCTCTTGCAAATAAAAAATACATCAAATGCCTTTATCGGTACTTCTTTATTTGAAAAAAATAGAAAAGATTTTGGTATCTCTTCCTATGGTAAAAACCTATATATGATTAAAAAGAATAATTTAATCTACTTTGAAGGAAATGTTCTTGAAAAAGACCAAACTACTTTTCATACAATTAAAAAATTTATTCAATATACACACCAGTTAGAAGAAGAGAATAGACTATTTCACAACAAATAAACAGCCATTTCATAAAGGATTAGGATATACTTTTAAGAATAATATGTCTCACTAAGCAAGGATAATAGACTAAATGAATTTCAAACAATTATTAACCATTAATAATCTAAAAGCATATATTCTTTTACTCTTTGTTGCACTATTTATGTTAGGGGCAAATCCATTTAAATCTGAAACTATTGCACCCATGGATCTTTTAACAAAATATCCTGGTTGGCAAAATACCCACTTAAACATAGCATATATCAATGGTGAACGTAGTGATGTGCTTGATGCGAAACTTCCAATATGGCTTAGTGCAAAAAAAGATTTATATCATGGTGAATTACCTATTTGGAATCATCAACGAGGAGGAAAACCAGGGTTAACCTTCACCAATTCACTCTTTACTCCTGCTTTTTTTACATTTGCACTTATTAAAAATGATGCTTTAGGCTTTTATCTTTCAAATCTTATAAATGTTCTTATTGGTCTCATTGGTATGTATCTTTTCTTAAAACTTTTTTTGGGAAAGGTTGCTTCAATATTTGGTGCTATTGTGTTTATGTTTTCTGGTTTTAATGCTGCGTGGTTTTTTTGGGCACATGTAGATACTGCTATTTGGACTCCTTGGGTACTGTATAGTGTCTACCAATACATAGATACCCAAAAATTAAAATACCTTCCTTTTGTAACACTTAGTATGCTAATGTTAAATTTAGGTGGGTTTCCAATGGTTGCAGTAATGTCCTATATGGCAACTGCCATTATAGTTTTTATCTATATTTTATCTTCACATAAAAGTTTTAAAATATGGCTAAAACTCATTATGAACCTCATTATCTTCTCTCTAATAGCTATTCTAATTTCCCTACCTTTTATTTATCCACTAGTAGAGCTTTTAGAATGGATGGGAGGTATAGGATATAGACATGGAGGTGCAGGATTTAGTACTTCTGCATTTGAGCTCTTCATTAATCCTAACTACTATCAACATCCTAGAGTAGAAACAACATTTTATGTGGGAATTTTACCTGTAGTTTTTCTCATTTTTACTTTTATATTATCTATTTTTAGACCACGCTTTATTGCTATTTTTGGTCTTGTTTTATTTTTATATGCTATTACAATTGCATTTACCCTTATCAGTCCTGAACTTATTCATAAAATACCAACACTAAATTCAAGTCTATTAACACGTTTTGGATACCTTATAGGTTTTTCACTTGCTATTATTTCTGCTTTTAGCATACATTTTCTTGTAGTAAAATCTAAAAATCACAAATGGATACCTATTCTTTTAATAATGCTTTTCATTATTCAAATTAGTGATCAAAAAAATCTTTTTAGTCGTTTTAATGGTCCTGTTCCAAATAGAGCTTTTTATCCACAGACCAAAACACTTGATTATTTGCAAAAAAATAAAAAGCCTTTTCAACATGTTATGGCAGATAATGGATATCTTATAGCAGGTACATTAGGTGGTTACGGTCTCAATGATTGGTATGCACATAGTTTTCATACAGGAGAGGAAAAAACCATTTTAAGAAAAATTGTAAATAAACCTTTTAAAACACCTACTTCTGCCATGTTTACTTTCTCTCAAATTAATTTAAATAGTCCTTATATAGATTATTTAGCTATTCGAAATATATTAAGTACTTCTTATTCTAAATATACATTTATACCTCTTTGGAAAAATACTGGACAACAACAACCTTCACCAAATTTACCAGGCAATACACTTAAACAGAAGTTTCAGATAAAGAAACAAATAACCATCAATGGGATTTCCCTAAAAATGGCTACCTATGGAGAAGACCATGCTTCTTCTGATGTAAAGTTAACCTTTTTTAAAGATAAAGAATTAATAGAGTCTATAGTTGTACCAAAAACAAATATTACTGATAATACATGGGTAGCTTTTCTATTTAAAAACTTACGTACATTAAGAGAAGGTAACTATAGTGTCTCTTTAGAAATGTTAAATACGGATCAGGCAAAACCACTTACAGTTTGGTCAAATGCAGGAGAAGAAAATTATAAACTATTGGTAAATGGAAAAGAGGAAGTACTTTCATTTAAAATGGTACTCACACAAATGAAAAAATTAGATAAAAAGTACAAAGTACAAAATCTTGAACCTCATATTTACATCATTGAAAATCTTAATGTAAAAGAGGGTGCATACTACCTACCAAGCCTGGATACAAAACATCCTATAAACTACATGCACACACAAACAAAAATAATTTCCAATACAGAAATAAAAATCGATTATACAGGTACACATACTGGGTGGGTAATCCTTCCTATGCGTAAATATCCTGGGTGGGAAGCTAGTATTGATGGTAAAAATGTACCTATTGATACATTTATAGGTATGTTACCTGCCATTAAAGTTGATGAGAAAAGTACTATATTATTTACATATTCTCCCTCTTATAATGTATATACCTATATACTTTCATTATTAGGTTTATTTTTACTATTAATAAGTATTTTAAAATTTAGAAAAAAGGATTACACATGAAACTTATAATTCAAATCCCATGTTATAATGAAGCAGAAACACTTGCAATCGCTCTAGGAGCACTTCCTAGAGAGGTTAAAGGTTTTGATAAAGTTGAATGGCTCATTATTAACGATGGCAGTCAAGATGAGACAGTTAAAGTAGCTCGTGAATGTGGTGTAGACTATATAGTAGACTTTAAACATAATCAAGGACTTGCAAAAGGTTTTATGGCAGGAATAAAAGAGTGTCTCAAACAAGGTGCTGATGTTATTGTAAATACTGATGCCGATAACCAATATGAAGCTGACGATATTCCTAAACTTACTCAACCTATTATAGATGGTAAAGCCGAATATGTTATAGGTGCTCGTCCCATAGATAAAACAGACCACTTCTCTCCTGCTAAAAAATTTTTACAAAAGTTAGGTTCATGGGTAGTGAGAAAAGCAAGCAACACAGATATACCTGATGCCCCTAGTGGTTTCCGTGCTATTAGCCGAGAATGTGCTATGCAACTTAATGTTTATAATAATTACACTTACACACTTGAAACTATTATTCAAGCTGGACAAAAAAATATGGCTATTACCTCTGTTCCTATTAGAACCAATGAAGACTTAAGACCATCACGTCTTTTATCAAGTATTCCTAACTATATTAAAAAATCTGTGGTTACAATTTTACGTATTTCTGTTGTATATAAACCATTCCAATTTTTTATGTCTATAGCCGCTATACTCTTTGGTCTTGGTTTTTTACTTGGTTTACGTTTTCTCTACTTCTACTTTACTGGAGATGGAGAAGGTCATATGCAGTCTGTAGTCCTTGCTGGTGTACTTATGGGTATGGGTTTTCAGACAGGGCTTATCGCTTTTATCGCTGACTTACTTTCTGTAAATAGAAAACTTCTAGAAGAGATAAAATTAAAAGAATATAGATAAGAGTGTATTAATCTGTGGATAAACAAAAACTTAAAAATATTATCAATTTTTTTGGAAAATCACTTGGTTTTTTAGGGCTTATTTATGTTTTTTATAGCCTTTCAGAAGAATATACGTGGAACTCTTTTACTCAGCAGTTCCATACTATAATTTACTGGATACCACTACTTATTATAATAAATATTTTTTCTATCATAATAGGTATTTATGCATGGCATATTATGCTAATACACTATGCAAAAAAAAAGTTTCCTTACTTAGCTTCATATTACTATTTTTCTAAAACAGAAATAGCTAAATATCTGCCAGGTAATATATTTCATTTTTTAGGTCGTCAAGCACTTGCATCAAAAATAGGTATTTCTCAAAAAGAGATGGCAAAAACTTCTTTACTTTTTTCATTTTTACTTTTAACTGGTACTCTCTTAAGTAGTACGTTTTTTGCATTTTTAGCCCAAGGTATTCCTCTTTTTATCTTGACATTAATGGGCGTATCTAGTATTATTACAATCATAAGTTTAGTCTATTTATATCCATCATTTCCTATGAGCAAAAAAATATCTATGAATATCTATTTAGCAATATCAGTTGCTTTACAAGGTATCATATTAGGATTAATTGTGATGTACCAGAGTGAACACTTTACAATAAGTCTTTTCTTTCAGTGTGTGAGTATTTATACAGTGAGTTGGCTTATTGGCTTTGTTACACCAGGTGCATCAGGGGGATTAGGTATACGAGAGGGAACATTTATAGCTATAACAAGCTATTTACACATTAGTGTTACATCAGAGATTATTATTTTCTCAGTGCTTCTGGTACGATTGATAAATATCTGTGTTGATGTAGGACTTTACCTCTGGACATATAGACTTGAAAAGAAGATGAAGGAATTAGAAATATGAAAATATCAGTAATCGGTACAGGGTATGTAGGTTTAGTCAGTGGTGCATGTTTTGCCCAAATGGGGAATAGTGTCACCTGTGTAGATATCGATGAGAAAAAAATTGCATCTCTTGAAGAAGGGATTATTCCCATCTATGAGCCAGGTCTTGAAGAGATGGTTTTAGAAAACTATAAAAGTGGGACACTTGCATTTACAACTGATGCTAAATCAGCCATTGCAAATTCTCGTATCTGTTTCATTGCGGTAGGTACACCTATGGGTGAAGATGGGAGTGCAGATTTACAATATGTATTGGCTGTGGCAAAAACCATTGGAGAGTCTATGGAAGACTACCTAGTAGTAGTTGACAAATCTACTGTACCAGTAGGTACAGCTGATAAAGTACGTGACACTATCCAAACTGCCCTTGATGCACGTGGGGTAAATATAGAATTTGATATTGTAAGTAACCCTGAATTTCTTAAAGAGGGAGCTGCCATTCAAGACTTTATGCGTCCTGACCGTGTAGTTATCGGTGCAGACAATCAAAAATCCTTAGATATTATGCATGACTTGTACGCACCATTTATGAAAACACATGACCGTTTCATCTCGATGGATATCAAAAGTGCTGAAATGACAAAGTATACAGCCAATGCGATGCTTGCCACTAAAATCTCTTTTATGAATGAAATTTCTAACATTTGTGAGCGTGTAGGAGCAGATGTCAACCAAGTACGTAATGGTATAGGTTCAGATTCACGTATTGGGTATAGCTTTATCTATCCTGGTTGTGGTTATGGGGGAAGCTGTTTTCCTAAAGATGTACAAGCACTGGCAAAAACAGCTAAAGACTATGGCTATGAGCCAAAAATTCTTGATGCAGTAGAAGCAGTGAACTATGCACAGAAAAAGGTTATCAGTACAAAGGTTATCAATCACTTCGGTACTGACTTAAAAGGTAAAACCTTTGCCGTATGGGGACTGGCATTTAAACCCGAGACAGATGATATGCGTGAAGCCTCAGCTATTACCATTATCAGTGAACTTACAGCATTAGGTGCGAAGATAATAGCTTATGACCCCAAAGCACGTCATGAAGCAGAAAGTCACTACTTAAAAGACAATGACAATGTACGTTATGAAGACAGTAAATATGATGTCCTTAAAGATGCCGATGCACTTATCTTGGTAACTGAGTGGCAAGAGTTTAGAAGTCCAGATTTTGATGAAGTCAAAAAACTACTTAAAAGCCCTATTTTCTTTGATGGTCGTAACCAATTTGATAAAAAACGTATGAACGAGATTGGGTTTGAATATTACCAAATCGGTGTATAAGTCACGGTGTATTTACATTGAAGTACAAAATCCACCAACTTACACAAAAAGATGGCAAACTAGCAAAGAACCTACCATCTCAAATAGATAAAACAAAAAATAGTACAGCTATTATTGTACATCTTTTCTATATTGACATTTGGGAAGAGATTTTAAACTATTTAAAACAACTGAACATCTCCTATGATATCTATATCACTATTCCTGAAGGGCTACAGGAGAAAGATATTCTCAATATTTT
>Ga0256826_1000451_pt1 | contig 24840 bp, 28 predicted proteins | sample CV79metaG_FD_185975 | JGI IMG/M metagenome (GOLD analysis project Ga0256826, IMG submission 185975) | Hydrothermal vent microbial communities from East Pacific Rise, Pacific Ocean - CV79 | ecosystem: Environmental > Aquatic > Marine > Hydrothermal vents | place: Pacific Ocean: East Pacific Rise...
CTGCCATTTTCCACTAGTCGAAACTCTAATCAATTTTGGTCAATCCTTTTTAATATGGATTATCTTTTTGAAAAATTTATCGCATATCTTTTTAAAAAGTCTGGAATTATTGCAAAAGAGCAGGAAAGTTTTGAGATTTATGAAAATGTCCGAATTCGTCCAGATTTTATGATTTATGAAAATGGTGAGATAATTGGAGTTGTTGATAGTAAATATAAGGTATTTGAGAATTGGATTCAAAAAAGTGGAAAAACTGAAGATATTAGACAACTTGTAATTTATATGGATAGTTTAGGATTAGATAATGGTTCTTTTATTATGCCGACTTTTGGTAAAAATAGAGTTGAGAAATTTCCATCAAAAACTGGAAAAGGTAAAAATTGGAATATTGTTTTATTAAATTTGAGTTTAGGAATTGATGAGGTTTTACAACGGTTTATGTTTTTTATTGAAAAAGGAAAATTAGGTAGTAGAATTGAAATTGTTAAAGAACAAGTTGTAACAAAAAAGATAAAACTAGATGGTTTTATAAATCGAAAAGAGAAAGATAAACTTTTTATTCAGGCTAAAGAAAATAACTTAGAGTTGATGAAAGAACTTTCTAGGATTGAATATAAACCTGCTCAAAGATTTTTAGGAGAAAATAAAAATGTTCCTAGATTAGTTAGTAAAGATAGAAATATTCTTAAAACAGATTTCTTAAAAATAGCAGAAACGGTTCTAAAAAAGAATTCTAATAGACTTCTTACTATTTTAGAGATTTGGGACAAAGGAAAGCATTTGTATTTTGGTAATGATAAAAAACCTGAATTAATTATGGGATCGAGGATAGGTAAGGATATTATTAACAACAATGGTATATTCTATAAAAGAAGATTTAAAGGAAAATATATATATGGACTTATCAACAAAGAATCTCTTGAATATCTAAAACTTGGAAAAGAGTGTTTAGATAATCCTGAAAATACTCTTGAAGATGTTATTGAGTATTTAACCGAGGCAATCAATTTAAATCCTAATGTGATTGAGGCTTACGAAGAAAGAATTTTCGCATATTTAGACAGTGAAAAATATAGTTTGGCAATTCAAGATTATAATAAAATTCTTGAACTCGAACCTCATCGAAAATCAGAAATTCTACAAAAAATTAAAGATACAGAATCTTTAATATAATTCACTAAAAAGGAGATATATAAATTTGCAAAACAAAGTAGATGAGATTTGCGAGGAGTTGGGAGTTAATCAAAGAGAATTAGCTGATATTATGGGGACTTCTCAAAATAGTGTTTCAAATTGGAAAAATGGAAAACAGTCTTTACCTCCGTGGGCAATAAAGATGTTTAAATTACTGAAAATCGAAAAAGAACATTTGGAACTTACTAGAACTATTAAAAGATACAAAATATAGAGTGTTTTCTACAAAATATATGATATAATTTGATTTCGAATTGCAACCTTTCAAAATCTCAATTCGAAATATAAAAACCCGTTAAAGGAATTATTTAGATGGAAATTATAACAAAAGATTTTCACGGTTCATCAATTAGAGTAATTATTATAAATGGCAAAGAATATTTTGTAGCAAAAGATATAGCCGAGCTTTTAGGTTACTTAAATACAAGCAAAGCAGTTCAGGACCACTGTAAAAAAGCTACAAATCTTAAAAAAATCTTAACTGATAACGAATCGTTACCCTTGGATAAAACAACCATAGAACCGTATAGAAAGCTATTTGGGAACTCTTGGCATCAAACAAAACTAATTCCTGAATCAGATGTTTGGCGACTTGTCATCAAATCTCGTTTGCCTGAAGCTGAAAAAATTGAGCAATGGATTATGGAAGATGTCCTCCCATCAATTCGCAAAACAGGTTCATACCAAATTCAGCCAGAAAATGATATTTCAGAACTTGAAAATAGTTTGAAAGTGACAAAAATTGCAAGTCAGTTTTTGGATATTTTCCATAAGAAAAACAAATTACAACTGTTGTATTTAGATAATTTTGTGAAGTCGGAAACTGGAAACTCAATTATTGAAAAATTTGGAATTGACTTGAAAAATCAATTTTTCTTACCAACTGAACTAGGAAACTTTATCGGAAAAAGTGGAATGGAAATAAATCAGATTTTTGCAAATTTTGGTTTTCAAGAAAAAACTAATGGAGTTTGGAAACTTTTAGAAAGTGGTCAAGAATTTGGTTCTGTTTTTCAAAATGGTTCAAATCTACAAATAAAATGGAAACTTTCAGTTTTAGAAAGCATTTAAAGTAGATTTCCGTGTCAAGCACGAAGATGACAGGCTATTGTCATTGTCGGGCTTGACCAGATAATCTATATTTAGTTAGTCCAAGTATTCGCCAATATCTTTAAAAAAGTGTTTTCTGAATTACTACAATTTCTAAAAGCTCTTGAAATTTACTTTCAAAATAGTGTGGTTGAGTTTCTCTTTGATTTTGTTTCAAAAGAGCAGAAAGAGAATATGTATGATTTTCATCAGAATATTTCTGTAGATAATTTGTATTTAAACCAAACTCTTCAAAATCGGAACAATTATCTAAAATCAACTTTTTAACTTGAGTCATTTTATTTACTCCTTATTTTAAACTGACTAAATAGAAATTTTTTCACAAAACCCTAAAACTTATATTTAGAAAGTTTCTCCTCCAAAGTTTTAAAGTCGTAAATATCAAGTTGAACAATTAGCATTTTTGCAAAAACTTGAACTTCTTCAATCTGTTTAAGTTGTAATTTCTTAAAATAATCTCGAGTCAATTCATCATCTTCAATCTGTTTTTCAGCCCGAATCTCTTTTGCTTTTTGTCCCATAACTCGCAAATTGATGTAATTTGCAATTTGACCTTTGATTATGTTTTCGTCCATATTTGGATATTTCGGCATAACATATTTTTCAATTGCCAAAATCAAAGGTTTGTAATCCATTTTTGTAATTGCTCGAATCTCATTCCAAGCAACCTCATCACTTATAAGTTTTAGGATTTTTTGAGAAATCCATATTGAAAAATTAATATCCAACCAACGAGTATATTCAATTGCCAAATCTTTATGAATCCAAGTTCCTTGAACAGATTTACCATTTTTAGAACCTTTTAAATTTCCTTTTTTAACAGAAATTAAACCAATAACTTTCATAAGTCTTTGAAGTTCTTTATTATCAAATTTCTCTAAAACAGTGATAAAATCACTATTTTGAGTGAGGGCGGAATTACCGCCCTCACTCCTAAACCATTTTTTAAAAGCAAGTTTAAGCTTTTTATCATTATCTTGAATTTTTATTTTAACAAGAGCTTTAACAAAATTTACAGCGCTTGAAAGTTCAAACCAATGTTTTGGTTTCAGATTCGGTTTAAATTCAGCAGTTATTTTTGTAACATTTAATAAAATATCAGGATTTGTAATATCTCCAGAAAGAAGAAAATCGGAAATAATTTGATAACTTTCTTTTGAATATTCAAAAGTTTTAAGGATAGAATTATATTTATATGCCATAATTGTGGTAAGCCTTTTTAATTATATTTTATAACGATGCAATTATATCAAAAGGCTTACTTCAATTTTCCAAAATTTTTCAAAAAACCCTAAAACTTATATTTAGAAATTTTATCCTCCAAAGTTTTAAAGTCGCAAATGTCAAGTTGAACAATTAGAGTTTTTGCAAAAACTTGAACTTCTTCAATCTGTTTAAGTTGCAATTTCTTAAAATAATCTCGAGTCAATTCATCATCTTCAATCTGTTTTTCAGCCCGAATCTCTTTTGCTTTTTGTCCCATAACTCGCAAATTGATGTAATTTGCAATTTGACCTTTGATTATGTTTTCGTCCATATTTGGATATTTCGGCATAACATATTTTTCAATTGCCAAAATCAGAGGTTTGTAATCCATTTTCGTAGTTGCTCGAATCTCATTCCAAGCAACCCCATCACTTATCAACTCTTGAATCTTTTGAGAAACCCAAATTGAAAATCTAGGATCAAGCCATTCAGCATATTTAACTGCTAAATCTTTATGAATCCAAGTTCCTTGAACCGATTTGCCATTTTCAGAACCTTTTAAATTTCCCTTCTTTACAGAAACTAAACCTACATCTTTTAAAAGTTTAATAAGTTTATTATCTTCCGTTTTTGAAAGAAAATCTAAATTTAAAACTCTGTTTTCTTTACTGTCTTGAGTGAGTGGGTCGGCAACCCACTCACTTAAAAACACCTTTTTATCGATATTTTCAGCTTTTATCCATTTTTGGACAATTGTTTTTAACTTTTTGTCTCCAGTTTCTAGTTTGATATTTATCAAAGCAGAAATATAACTTTTAGTTGTAGAAAGTCTAAACCAATCTCTCGATTTAGCAGTAGGTTTAAAAGTTTTCGTAACTTCATTAACTTTTAACAAGATGTTAGGATTTGTAATATCCCCAGAAAGAAGAAAATCGGAAATTACTTGATAACTCTCTTTAGAATAGGTAAAATGTTTAAGGGCAGAATTATATTTATATGCCATAATTTTGGTAAGCCTTTTTAATTATATTTAAAACGATGCAATTATATCAAAAGGCTTACTTCAATTTTCCAAAAAACCTAAAACTTATATTTAGAAATTTTATCCTCCAAAGTTTTAAAGTCGTAAATATCAAGTTGAACAATTAGAGTTTTTGCAAAAACTTGAACTTCTTCAATCTGTTTAAGTTGCAATTTCTTAAAATAATCTCGAGTCAATTCATCATCTTCAATCTGTTTTTCAGCTCGAATCTCTTTAGCTTTTTGTCCCATATTTGGATATTTTGGCATTATATATTTTTCAATTGCCAAAATCAAAGGTTTGTAGTCCATTTTTGTAGTTGCCCGAATTTCATTCCAAGCAACTCCATCACTTATAAGTTTTAGGATTTTTTGAGAAATCCATATTGAAAAATTAATACCCAACCAACGAGCATATTCAACCGCCAAATCTTTATGAATCCAAGTTCCTTGAATCGCTTCGCCTTGTCTATTCTTACCGCCTTGTTTAATTATAAGCAGACCTATAATTTTCATAAGTCTAACTAATTGAGCCTGATTTAAATTTTCTAATATATCGATATATTCGACATATTGACCGTTAGGAGATTTTCTCCTAACGGTTAATTTCTCATTTTTGATAAAACTTGTGAAAGCTCGTAGTAATTTTTTATTCTTTGATTCTAGCTTTATTTGAATAAGAGTTTTTATAAAAGATATAGCGGAAGCTGACCTCAACCAATCTTTAGGAATTTTCCCAAACTCTTTAGAAATCTTTGTTACATTTAACAAAATATCAGGATTCGTAATATCTCCAGAAAGAAGAAAATCAGAGATTATTTTGTAACTCTTTTTTGAATATTCAAAAGTTTTAAGGGCAGAATTATATTTATATGCCATAATTTTGGTAAGCCTTTTTTTTGATTTTTTTTGCGATACAATTATATCAAAAGGCTTACTTCAAATTTTCAAGAAACTTATCTCAAATTCAAAGACCTTTTCAAAAATTCAACGGGAGTTTCAGAAGATTTTTTATAAATAAAATTATTTCCTTTATAAGAGGTATATAATTTTTTAAGTCTATTTAATTTCTGTGGAATCTCTTTTATCTTATTTCCACTTAAATAAAGTTTTTCTAAATTGGTAAGATTTCCAATAGACGAAGGAATCTCTTTTATCTGATTAAAAGATAACCAAAGTTCTCTCAAATTAGTCATATTTCCAATCTCTTTTGGAATATAAGTCATCTTTAGAGTTTTCCAAGAATAATAAATCATTTCAACTTTTTTCAACCCCTCCTTAGTTTTAGGCAAACCCAAATTATATTTCTCACTCCATCTATTAATTGCTAAATGCCAATCAGAATCACCATTTTTCTGAAAAGTTTGAGGTTTCTGAATTTTCTCAACTTTTTTTGAAACAACAATTTTCTGAACAATTTTAGTTTTTTCAGCCCTTAATTTAGCCAACTCCTTTTCCAACTCCAAAATCTTAGAATTATCTACAACTTTCTGAATAACCACCTTTTCAACAATCTTCTCTTTTTCAACTACCCTATCTTTAAAAACAATCTTCTCTTCCACCACAACTCTATTTTTTCCGCTTTTCCCATCTCCAACAAAATAGAAATCTCCATCTACAATCGATGATGTTCTCCACGGAACTTGAGATCCTGAACTTTCATCACTCACCTCTTTTGCAACAGCTTTAAAAATATCCTCAAGTTTCACATCTTTTTTATCGATATTTCTTAAAATATGTTTTGTAAAAAGTCCATTTCCCTCTCTACGATTATCTTTAGCCGTATCTCCTAAAGCGGTGGCATAAGCGATAAACGTCCCTTTCGCTTGAGCTGAAGCTAATCCACCTTTTTTAGTTCTCAAACCCCGAAATGGATTATCTCGACAAGCATCAAGAATCGCAATATTCAATCTGTTTCTCGAACTATCAAATTTCCTTAAAATAAAATTTAGCGAAAGAGCCTCATCTTCAATCTCATCATTCTCTTGAATATCCGCATTTACAGGAATTAGATAATTGACTCCGCCACTCTCCAAACCGTGTCCTGCATAATAAAAGAGAGCAACCACATTTCTGTTTTTATCAAATCGCCACTGAAATCTGCGAATAATATCTTTCATCTCTTTTTTCGTTCCATTTTCCAGATACAAAATATCAAAACCTAATGTTTCCAATTTTGCTTTCATCGAACGACTATCGTTTGTCGGATTTTTCAGTTCTGTAACTTCCTGATATTTTCCATTTCCGATAATTAAAGCTAATCTTGTTTCAACCTCTTTAAAACTCTTTGTAGAGCTTTTTAACCTCATCGCTCGTTCTTTGTCTGTTGAACGAATATCGGAATCTTCCGAATTTTCACACCCTGAAAAATTTAGCAGTAAAATCGCTAAAAATATATATTTCATAATTTCCCTTTTCTTTTTTGGTTTTGAGTAATTTTCAGCAAATCTAATTTTATAATATTTTATGAAAAAAATATCTTATTTCAGGAGGCAACAGTTTCCTGATACTTTTTACTAAATATAAATTATTAGGTCAAGCTCGACAATGAAAATAGCCCGTCATTTTCGTACTTGACACTAAGTTCTACTTTAAATTTTCTATTTATGCATTCTCTATTTAGTCAGTCCTAATTTCCTGTCTAATAATGAAACCGACATTGAGCAATAATTATAGTTTGGTCTGAAATTGTATAAACTAAACGATGTTCTGCCGTAATTCGTCTTGAGAAAAATCCATTTAACCCATCTTTGAGTTTTTCAGGTTTTCCTAACCCCTCATTATTAAATGGATTCCATTTTATATCTGAAATTAAGAGATGCACCCTTTTTAAAATTTTTTTATCAGTTTTTTGCCAAAAAAGATAATCATTCAAACCATTTTCAGAGAATCCTACAATCAATTTAAAAGCTCTTTAATTTGAATTTTTGATTTCATCAACAGATTCTAAAAGTCGGTCGCGATTTGTTTTTGAAGATAAAAGATAAAGGGTCTCTTTCATAGATTGATACTCTTCGTAAGATATTAGAATAGCAGTTTTTTCGTTTTTGGTTTTGATTAAATATTGAGTAAAATCATCACACACATTTTCTATTATAGTTTTTAAACTATTTCTTGCATTTGAATATAAAATTGTTTCCACTTTGAACCTTTGACAATATATTGTCAAATTATATCTTATATAATCTGAGTTCGATGAAATCATTTTAGTTCTATGGGCAAAATAGAGTTGTTTTGTTTATTTTTAAGAATTATTAGTCTTAAATTATACTTAAAATCTATAAAATAATAGCTTTAAATTTTATTGATATGCCGATAAAATGGTAGTTATTTCTATTAAATCATATTAGTTTTTCGTCGAACTCAGGTTAATAAGTAGAAAACTTAAAGTAAATCTCTGTGTCAAGCACGAAGATGACGAATTATTGTCATAATCGGGCTTGACCCGATAATCTCTATTTAGTCAGTTCCATCTCTTAATGTAAATTAAATTACATATTTAAGCCACCATTCACTTTGAGAATTTCTCCCGTAATATAGCTTGAACTATCACTTAGTAAAAATGAGACCGCTTCCGCAACTTCTTTTCCAGAACCAAATCTTTTTAAAGGAATATGAGAAACATAGTTTTCTTTTACCTCATCTTTTAAAGTTGAAGTCATATCAGTTTCGATAAAACCTGGGGTAATCGCATTGAATCGAATCCCACGAGCTGAACCCTCAAGAGCAAAACTTTTTGTCATCGCAATTAATCCACCTTTTGAAGCAGAGTAGTTTGTTTGACCAGCATTTCCAGTTTCGCCAACGATTGAAGCAATATTCACAACCGCCCCAAATCTTTTTTTACTCATAGTTTTTAGGCTTTCACGACAACCGTAAAAAGCAGAATTGAGGTTTGCTTTGATGACCGAGTCAAAATCTGCCCCTTTCATTCTGATAGCTAATTTGTCGTTTGTGATTCCCGCATTATTTACCAAATAACTTAATTCGCCATCAGCAGAAATAATAGTTTTGACACCTGAAATAAAGGCTTCTTCATCGCTTACATCAAAACCGATAACCGCAGATTGCAAACCTTTTTCTTGTAATTCTTTGTGAAGTTTATCCGCTTCCTCAAAACTTGAGCGATAATTTATCCAAACTTTCAAACCATATTCAGCTAAAGTTTTAGCAATTTCTGAACCAATTCCCCGACTCGCCCCTGTAATTAATACATTTTTTCCTGTAAATTTCATTTTTCCCTTTCTATATTTTATGTTAAAGCATCGATTTTATTCTGTAAAGCTCTCATTTCATCTTCAAGCCGTTTTCTTTCTAACTTTAGATTTGTATGAGATTGTTTAATACCTTTCAAGTCGCCTTTTATTGCAATCATTTCAGCCGTCATCAAATCAACATTTCCTAAAGACCTTTGAAGTTGTACCTGATATTTTCGTATCAAAGTTTCAGCTTCTCGTAAAGTTGTTTTCATAACGGTTACACCCTCCTGCTCCTTTTCCACAACATTCTTATAAAATAGAACTTGTAAAAAGAAAAAAAGAGCGGTGATAGACATTACCGTCAGCATCGACCATTCAAAAAACATTACAATACTTTATTAATTTTCTTAACTCTGTTCAAGTGTCTGCCACCTTCAAAAGATGTAGAATCCCAAGCATCGATAATTGATTCAATAGTTCCCGCTCCTGAAGTTCTCGCCCCAAAACATAAAACATTTGCATTATTATGTTGTCGAGCCATTGCAGAAGTATAAGAATCGTGACAAAGTCCCGCCCGAATTCCTTGAACCTTATTTGCCGTGATACTCATTCCGATACCAGTTCCGCAAATTAGAATTCCAAAGACTTCTGTCTCTTTCCAATCAAGATTTTCATTAACCTCATCTCCAGCTAATTCAAGAACTTTTTCAGAAAGCTTTTTTGCAAAATCAGGATAATCAACTCTGTCTTCTGAAAAAGGTCCTAAATCTACAACTTCATAACCTTTAGTTTCAAGTAACTTTTTTGTAAAGTTTTTAACATCAACCCCAGCGTGGTCTGTGGCAATTACATATTTCATTTTCAACCTTTATTTTTTGATATTATATTCTACTCTTTTGGTTCAATTACAAAATCACCTGTAAAACAGGCTTGACAATAATTTAAATCTCGTCCGACACTATCAAGCAAACCATCATTTGAAAGGTAGGCGAGAGAATCAGCTTCAATATATTTAGCAATTTCTGAAACGGTAGATTTGGAAGCTATAAGCTGTTCTTGGTCGGGAGTATCAACTCCATAATAGCAAGGGTGAGTAGTTGGAGGTGAGCTAATTCTCATATGAACCTCTTTTGCTCCTGCCTCTTTTAGCATTCTTACAATTTGTCGGCTTGTAGTTCCGCGAACAATCGAATCATCAATTACAATAACTCTTTTACCGCCGACAACTTCGCTCATTGGAGAAAGTTTCATTTTTACTTTTAAATCTCTTATTTTTTGGGTTGGTTCAATGAAAGTTCTTCCGACATAGTGATTTCTCATAATTGCCATATTGAAAGGTATTCCACTTTCTTCCGCATATCCTAAAGCTGATGGAACTCCACCATCTGGAACTGGCACAACCATATCTGCTTCGACTGGAGATTCTTTAGCTAAATTTCGACCCATCTCTTTTCGTAATTTATAAACATTTTTACCAATAACAGTACTGTCGGGACGAGCAAAATAAACATATTCAAAAATACAATGATGAGGATTTGGTTCAAATAGTTGAATTGATTTTGGTTCTTTACCTTTTTCAAAAATGAGTAATTCACCCGCTTTCACATCTCGGATAAATTTTGCACCAACTAAATCAAAAGCACAAGTTTCACTCGCCACAATATAACCATCTTCGCCATTTTCATTTGAGATTTTTCCTAAACTTAATGGGCGGAATCCGTGAGGGTCGCGAACAGCAAACATTTGAGTCTCATTTGAAAATACAAGAGAAAAAGCACCTTCAACTTTTTTCACTCCGTCCATAATTCGGTCGAGAAGTTCAGTTTTATCACTTTTGGCGATGAGGTGAATCAGGTTTTCAGTATCCATATGAGTTTGGAAAATCGCACCTTTATCAATTAGCTTTTTTCTAACAGGTTCAGCATTTGTAAAATTTCCATTATGAACAATCGCTAACTCACCTAAATCGTAACGAGCATAAACTGGTTGAGCATCGAGAATTGAATCATCTCCCGCTGTCGAATATCTTGTATGCCCAATTGCAATATCCCCTTTTAATGTTGCTAATTTTACCTCATCAAAAACTTGAGTAACTAAACCTCTATCTTTAATTGTGTGCATTTTTTTTCCGTCAGAACTACTAATTCCCGCAGCCTCTTGCCCTCGATGTTGCATACTGAAAAGAGAGAAATATGCAGTTTGTGAAGCACTCTTAGAATTGAATACTCCAACAACCGCACATTTTTCATTGAAATCTTTATTAATCATCTGTCTTCTTTTTACAATTTTTAGAATTATATCAATAAGTAGTTACCTAGGTATTAAGTATTTCTGAATATTAAAAAATTGGGACTGATTAAATAAACAATTAGCAAGTAGAAAATTTACAGTAGCTCTTCGTGTAAAGCACGAATATAACGGGCTATTACCATTATCGGGCTTGACCCGATAATCTCTATTTAGTCAGTTCCAAAAAATTATTAGTTGATGTCTAAATTTGGTTTGGGTGTTTGTGAAGTTTCCTTAGGTAAAATTGGGTAGCTAATTATAGGTTTTCGACCGTCCAAAGTTTTTAAGAAAGTAACAATTTCCTGCACTTCATTATCTTTTAAATCTAAGCCTAATTGAGTTTCGCCCATAATTTTGACAGTTTCAGATAAATCCCAGCTTGAACCATTATGAAAATATGGAGCAGTTTCTGTGATATTTCTCAAAGTTGGAACTTTGACAATTTTACTTGAAAAATTTCCAATATTTGAATATTTAAAAGGTTTTACAGCTGGAAATGGTTGCATCGTTCCGCCCAAAGCATAACCGTTATGACAACTCACACAACCTTTATCAATAAAAGTTTCAAGTCCTTTTTCTTCCTCTTTTGTCAAAGCTTTTGAGTTACCATTTAAAAAATCATCAAATCTTGACGGAGTAACTAAAGTTCTTTCAAAAGTTCCAATTGCCGAAGTGATTTTTTCATAAGTAACCTCATCGGTTTTGAAAACTTTTTTATATTCCGCTAAATATTCAGGAATCGAGGTAATTGTATTTACAACAATCTCTTTAGTTGATGCCATTTCAGGAGATGCTAAAATTGGACCTTGAGCTTGATTTTCTAAATCTGGGCTTCGACCGTCCCAAAACTGTTTATCAGCAAAAACTGCATTATAAACTGTTGGAGAATTTAGATGATGAGGGTTTGAAGTCCAACCGTGTCCGATTGCTGATGAAACTCCATCATCTCCACCTAAACCTAGATTATGACAACTATTACAACTGATTAAGTTACTTTTAGAAAGTCGAGGTTCAAAAAAAAGTTTCTTACCAAATTCCACTTTATCTTTTGTTACAGGATTTTGTGGATTATTAATAATCTTATGAAGTTCAGACTCATTTGTTGGAATAGCTTTTAATCCATTTTGAGTAGCTTTTAGAACTAAAGGAGATTGCTCATTTTTCTTGTTTTCATTACAACCGATTGATGTTAAGGCAATTATTGTAATCATACTTAAATATTTTGTATATTTCATAATTGATTTATTTAATTTCCATTAATTAGTTCGAGGATTTTTTCTACACTTCTTTTTGGATTTGCAGATTTATATATTGGGCGACCGATTACAACAAAATCGACTAATTTATGCTTTGCAACAAAAATATTTCCTACTCGATGTTGATCATCGGCACTTTCGCCAAAAGGACGAATTCCTGGGGTTAAAGTTAGAAACTTTTCTGAAGTATTCTCTTTTATAGATTTACTTTCAAAAACAGATGAAACCACACCATCGACTCCTGCCTCAAAACTATCTTTTGCAAACTGAATACTTTTATCTAATAAATGAGAATTATAAACAGACTGGAATTCAGGCTCACTAAAAGAAGTCAAAGCTGTTACGGATAAAACAAGAGGTCGTTTTTCAAGTTGATTTACTCGTTCCATAACTTTTTTCATTGCTGTCATTCCCGCACTTGCGTGAATATTAAACATATCAATATTTAGTTTTGCAATTTCTTCACTTGCATCTGCCATCGTATTTGGAATATCATACAGTTTTAAATCTAAGAATATTTTAAAATTTGGATTAATATTTTTTATCTCGTCGATAATTGTTTTTCCATCTCGGATATAACTCCGAAATCCAACTTTTAACCAAATATCAAAACTTTTTAAATCTTGAACTAATTCTAAATTCTCTTTTAAAGTTGGTCTATCTAATGCTACACATAATTCCATAATTGCCCTTTAACCAAATTTAATTTTATATCGAATAATTGTGAGAGTTGAAATAACTGTAATGCTATTTGCGATAATTAGAGGAAAGTCCCGTGTCAGAATTCCATAAATCAGCCATAAAACGATTCCTAAAAATAGGATAATGTAAGTCAAAAGAGAAATAGATTTTGTCTCTTTGGTTTTGACTACTCTTATAACTTGAGGAAGTTGAGAAATTGATGTTAAAAATCCCGCAATATACCCAATTATATCGAGACTAATTACACTCATCTATATTTAGAGATTTAAGAATCTTATCAAAAATAGCTCCTGACTTTTTGTCGTAATCATCGTGATATTCGACTGTTGTTTCTAAAATAGAATCAACTTCGCTTTCAGAAATAACTATATCTTCTTGATTTTGTGGAACTTCTTTGTTCAAAATATTTGTAATTTGATTTCGTTGCTCTGTTGTATATGCAATTAAAGTTAAAGATGAATATCTTTCTTCAGAATGATGGATAGCTTGGATACTTTGCTTATTCAAATTCGTTTCCTCATATAAATTTTAATTTAATTATACAACGATTTTATATAGTTATGATATTAATAATAATATGTTTTAATTTACAAATTGACTAAAAATGATAATTTACCTATTTATAAAACTTTATTTGTAAAAAAATATAAAATCAGATATAATTAGATATTAAAATTAATTAAGGTAAATCGCTTATGTATGCTATTGTAAAGAACGGCGGAAAGCAATATAAAGTTCAAGAGGGCGATACTCTTTTACTTGATAAGCTAAGTTTAGAAAGTGGCTCAGAGATTAATTTAGATGTTCTTGCTATAAGCAACGAAGGTCTATTATCATTTGAGAGTGGTTCAGTTAAAGCTGAAGTTGTAGAAGAAGCTAGAGCAAAAAAAGTTCTCATCTATAAAAAAAGAAGAAGAAAAGACAGTAAATTAAAAAGAGGCTTCAGACGAAGTTACACTAAAGTTAAAATTACTGCTATTTCTGCATAAATTCAAAAAAACTAAAAGGGCTTAAAAAATGGCACATAAAAAAGGACAGGGTAGTACCCAGAATAACAGAGATTCAGCTGGTAGAAGATTAGGTGTTAAAAAATTTGGCGGTGAAAATGTTATCGCTGGAAATATCATCATTCGACAACGAGGAACTAAAGTTCATCCTGGTAATAATGTAGGTATGGGTAAAGACCACACTTTATATTCTTTAATTGAAGGAACAGTCCAATTCGAAAGAAAAGGCAAAGATAGAAAAAAAGTTTCTGTAATTCCCGCTTAATAATTTTATACTTCTTGCATTGTTTTGCAAGAAAAATATGATTTTCAAGTTTAATCCCAATTATTATTGTTACATTCTATATAAATAAAGTTTTACAAGAATGCAACAATTATGGGTTTAGCCTTGATTTTAATTTCTATTTTAACAGCGACAAGTTGTACTTTGTGAAATAGATTCTAACCTAAAACCTGCATCTAAATTTTTCTGTCGGTAAGATTTTTTATACCATTTGATAGCAGTTTCAATATTACACAAAACACCCTCACCCGCTTCATACATCATTCCTAGATATAATTGAGCTTCACTATCTTTATTCGCCATTGCAAATTTATTAAAAATTGGTAGAGCTTTTTCATACTCTCCATTTTCATAAAACTCTTTTGCTTCGTCCAAATTAAATCCTTTTTTATTTTGTAGAGATTCCCGTGTCAAGCACGAGAATGTCAATTTATGCCTAATGTAAAAAGTGGCGAATTCCAGTTAAATATAAAGAGATATTATGTTCGTTTGAAGCTTGAATGACCTCATCGTCTCTGATACTTCCACCAGGTTGAATAATTGCAGAAACTCCAACTTCAGAAGCTGAATCGATAGAATCTCTAAAAGGGAAAAATGCCTCACTTGCTAAAACTGAACCGTTCAAATCTAAACCTAAATCATTAGCTTTTTTGATTGCACATTTTGCAGCATCAACTCGCGAAGTCATACCCATTCCGATTGCGACGATTGCTGCATTTTTGACATAAACAACACAGTTTGATTTTGTCAAACTAGCTAATTTGTAAGCGATTTCTAAATCTAACATTTCTTGATTTGATGCTTTTTTTTCTGAAACAAGTTGAGAGTTTTGAACTTCATCATCTTTGACTTTATCCGCATTTTGGAAAACAAAACCGCCCTCAATATGTTTGAAGTCGTGCGAATCATCAGAAATTTTTAGATATTCAGAGTTTTGAGCAAAAAGTTTGATTCTTTTTTTCTTTTCAAAAACCGCCACCGCTTCATCAGTGATTTTTCCTGCGATAATAACTTCAACAAAGATTTTATTAATTTCTTCTGCCAACTCTTTATCTAAAACTCCATTAATTGCAATAACTCCGCCGTAAGCAGAAATTGGGTCAGATTTAAGAGCTTCTTTATAAGAATCAAAAAGATTATCTTTAATTGCAAATCCGCAAGGGTTACCGTGTTTTACAATACAGACTGCTGGTTTTTCGCCAAAAGCTGATGCGATTTTAACCGCTCCATTAATATCTGTAAGATTATTAAAACTTGCTTCACCTTTTAAAGTTGTAAAATTCTTTGTGAAAAAATTATCAAATTGGTAAAGGCTACCTTTTTGGTGAGGATTCTCTCCATATCTTGTATCTGTTACTTTTGAACCGACGATAAATTGCTTTTCACCAAAACCGCTATTAAATCTTTTGTTCATATAGTTTGCAATCATAGAATCGTAAGATGCAGTATGCTCGAAAGCTTCAATCATCAAATTTCGTCTGTAATCTAAATCCAAAGAATCTGTTTTCAGTTTCTCTAAAACTTCATTGTATTTTGCGGGATTTGTGATAATTGCAACATCTTGAAAATTCTTAGCTGAACTCCGAACCATCGCAGGACCGCCAATATCAATATTTTCAATAATTTCATCAAAGTCATCTGTTTTTTCGATTGTCTCTTTAAATGGGTAGAGATTTACACAAACTAAATCAATTCCGATAATTCCGTGCTGTTTAGCAGTTTCAACATCGCTTTCTAAATTTCGTCTATGTAAAATTCCTCCGTGAATCATCGGATTCAAAGTTTTCACTCGCCCATCAAACATCTCTGGAAATTTTGTAATTTCTGAAATTTCTAAAGCAGAAATTCCCGCTTCTTTTAGTTTTTTGAAAGTCCCACCCGTTGAAATAATTTCGTAACCAAGATTTACTAAACCTTGAGCAAATTCAATAACTCCAGCTTTATCGCTAACACTAATTAATGCTCTCATTTTTCTCCAACATTTTTAAGAAATTTTAACCTAATTATTGTTGGAAAAACTAAACACCTTTTTTGTGAAGAACTACCATTGCAGTTTTCCAGACAATTTTGATTTCAAGCCAAAGACTCCAATATTTTATGTAATATAAATCATACATAAGTTTTTGTTTTGCATCTTCTTTATTTTCACCGTATGGATAATTTACCTGAGCCCAACCTGTAACTCCAGTAGCTACAAGATGTCGTTCATTGTAATATGGAATCTCTTTCTCAAAAATATCTATCCAATATTTTCTTTCAGGTCTAGGACCGATGAGGTGCATCTCTCCTTTGAGAATATTCCACATTTGAGGCAGTTCATCATATCTTCTTTTTCTCATATGTTCGCCCCAAGGAAAAACCCTATTATCATTTTTTGAAGCAAATTTTATTCCATCTTTTTCAGCATCAACTTTCATACTTCTAAATTTTATACATTCAAACTCTCTATTCTGAAAACCTACTCTTTTTTGTTTAAAAAATATATCTCCTTTTGGAGATTCTTGAATAATTTTTTTTCTTGATTTAAGAAGAACTGGAAAAGAGAAAAGAAAAAGCCAAAAGATTCCAAAAAAATCAATAATTCGTTTTTGGAAATATTGAAATTTTGAATATCCTTGAATATCATCTAAATAATGCAGGTCGCTATTATCTTCAGGAATATAACACTTTTGCAAATACTTTTCAAGAAAATTTTCAATAGAAATGAGTTTGATATTTTTATGTTTATATCGAATATTTGTTAAGAAGCTGATAAGCTTGTCATCAACTTTTGCTTTAGTATTTAGTAAAATTAGAGTGAATTTTTCTGTTGCACAAACTGTTTCAATTTCAGAAATAACTTCAGTAACTTGCCTATCTTTGTATAAAATAGTTTGTAAATTTGAAAATCTACTTTCTAAGATTTTCATTTCTAAACCTGTAAATTTATATTTTTCACCAAGTATTAACATTATCATTTATCCATTTAATTTAATTATTTGAGCTTTCACTCAAATATGTAGTCAATTTCACATTTTAACAAATTTATTCAAAGTTCTGTAAAAGCTAGTTTATAATTAGGCACTGACTAAATAAAACTAAAATCGAAAGGAATTCTAAATTGCAAAGAATTTTAAAAGAAGCTTTACTATTTCAAAATAATGAAAAACCAACTTTTTCAAAAATAGGAAAACTAATAAAAGCTATTCGGAAATATGAAAGTGAATTTGAAACCTATATATTATATTCAAAAAGGAGAGAAAAAAGTGAAATTATAAACATCAAAGAATTTTGGCATTTTATTTCAGAAGTCACAGGAAAGGAAACCTCATCATTTCTAGAAATCTCAAAAATATTAGAAATTCCTCAAAACCGAGCTGAATCTATTCAAAACTCTGGAAACAGTAAAACTCACTTTACACAAGTTTTTCATCAAACTATTTTTTATAAAAAGCGAGGCGAAAAACCAACTCTTTACAAAAAAGATGAGGTGGCAGAACTTAACAATATCAGCGAATTTGTAGCGGTTGAAAATGGCGAAAGTTTTTTGAATATTGAAAAAGTTGATGGACTCAAAAATTTTCAACATTTTATCTATCTTGGTGGAACTGGAAATATTTTAACAAGAGAGTTTTTACAAAATAGGAAAGTTCTATTTTTCTTAGATTTTGATATTTCATCTATGAATATTTTTGAAGATTTTAAAGCTAAAGATAAGAAATTATTCACTCCTCCAAATCTTGAATTTTTGTTACAAAATTACGGAAATGCAAAACTTTACCTAAAACAGAGAACATTTTTAAGGCAAAATTACAGTATAAATAGTAAAATGGTAATTAATTTTATTTTAAAATATAGCTTAGTTTTAGAACAGGAGATTTTACACGGTGAAACATAAAGAGCTAATTGAACTTCTTTATAGAAATAGAGAGCAGATTGTAGCTATTGAAAAAGGTGAGAATCGCGAAGATTTAAATGAGGAACTTATTCAAGCTGACTTTTTTGTAAAATTTGGAGGAAAATTTATCTTAAATGATAAATATCAGGATTTTGTAAATTTTATGCTTCAAAGAGTAGATTATGGAATAATTTTTGGTAATTACGAAAATGAACATAAAGAATTAATCGACTTGAAAAATAGGTTTCTGAAAAATGACTCAAATCAAGATTTCTACTTAAATCAAATCTTGAAATTAATTAAAAATCTTTTTATGCGATTTAGAAACCGAGACAAAGAAATAAATTTGCAAGTAGAAAAATTTGATGTCGATGATAGGTTCGATATTGATTTTATGATTGAAATTGCTGAAAATGCACTTATCAAAATCCGCGAATTTTCTATTGCCAGTGGAAAAGTGGGTAATCTTTTAAGAACAGATTTAAAAGGTTTGAATCAAGAGATTGACCAATTTCTCAAATCTACAAACTATGAAATTTCAATTTTTCACGATAATATTCATAAACAGATTGAACGAATTCTATATTTCATTTTAAGCGGAAAAGATAGAATTCGCGAAAATAAAAAACTGGAAAATATCTCCGAACTTATTTTAGAGGATAGAGATTCTGACCTTGAAAATTACCTTATCTTAAAATCAAATAAACTATTTTTTACAATCTACCAAGAGAAAAAATTAAGATACGATGTTTTTCCAAAAGAGAGTGAATTTGATAAATTATCTGAAAAATTAGCAAAAAAACTAAATTTAGTTGAAGTGAAACTTGAATCAAAAGAGGTGTTTTTAGAAAAACCAAAAGTTGAAAATATAAAGATTCCAAATATTGATGAGGTAGTTCAATATCTCAATCAAAATGGAAGCGATGATATTTTTACCTCAATCGCAAATCATCAAGAATTAGAAAATAGTTCTCAAAATGATATTTTCAAAATGTTTTTTAAAGTTGTAACTTACAAAAAATATCAAAAACATATTAAATTAACAGAACAAGCAAACAATCAAAATATTAGGATTATCAAATGGGCATAGGTGCTAAAGAGTGTTTTTCAGTTTTAAGCTCTGGAATTATCGTTTCAATTAATTCAAAAGAGAATAGAGAAATTGCTCATTTTCTTTCAATCGAAGATAATTTTTCTGAATTTGACGAAACAGTTTCCAAAATTGGCTTTAAGCTTTTTGGAGAAAATGGTTATTTTTATATGAGCCGACAAGAAAATCTATCTGGAGTTGAACTTGATAGATTTATAGATAGGCATCGAAAAGTTTTTCAATCTCTTTCTGTTCTAAAAAAACTATTCCCATCTTTAAATCAAAGTCAGACTGTGAAAAAAAGCGATTTTACCGCAAAATATAAAGAAAATGAGGATTTACAAAAAATGGCTGAAAAGATTTTTAAAGAATCAGATTTTGAGAATATAAAAGAAAATATTTTTAAAGTTTTGCAAAAAGGTGGAGTTCTCGAACAAATTGCAAATACCCAAAAAGATGAATATCAAGTTTTGAACTCCATAAAATACTATATGAATATTCTTGAAAGGATTTAAATGTTAAAAAAGATGGTGATGATAAATTCAGGAAATTTCAACTTCCTAGATTTAAACTTAGAAACAAACCTATTTATTTCAGGAGATAATGGAACTGGAAAAACAACTGTGATTCGAGCAATCCAGTATCTTTTTGGTGGTGACAGTCAAAAACTTGGAATTTCAAGAGATAAGAAAAGTTTCAAAGAATTCTATTTTGCTTATGAAAACTCATATATTTTCTATGTTTTTGAAGAGTTCTTCATTTTTGTTTATCGCACAAAAAATGAAATTGTTAAAATTTTTAGCAAACAAAAATTTGATATTTCCGAAATCTCTGACAAAAATGGTAAAGTTCTCAAGCGACAAGATATTATGAGATATGCTAGAAAACCTACTCTAAAATTAACTGTTTCAAGCAACAAAGAGTTTAGAGATGTTTTTTATGGAACTTCTCGTAAATATGTCGATTTCTCAATTTTGAAAATCCAAAGCTCCAAAACTTTTATTGAGATATTTAACTCTATTTTCAATGTCGATAAAGCGATTATAGATTCTCAAGGTATCAAAAGAAGCATTCAACAATCTCTCGATGATACAGATAGAGTTCTTGAATTTGACTACGAAACTTATATTTCCAAAGTTAATAATTTTAAAAATGATGTTGAATTTATAAAAACCTTTGAAAAAAATAGAGGTAAAATTGAACAATCTGAAACACTCTATAAAGATTTAAAAATCTCTGAAGCGAGTCGCAGAAAGCTTATGTCAAATATTCGATTTAGGCAAGAGTTTGAAAAAAAGAAAACTATTCAAATTCGGGAAAATATTTCTCACTTTGAAACTCAAGTTAAAAAAGTGAAAGCTCTTGAAAATCGTTTAGCTCGTCGAAAAACTATTTTTTTCAAAAAGGTTGAAAATCATCGGATAAATTTACAACTTGAAAAAAAAGAGATTGAAAATCTTCAAAATAAATTTTCTGATGAAAATGTAGCAAAAAATCGTGAAACTTTTTCAAAACTTAAAACTCTAGAAAGAGATTTTAATTCTTCAACTACGGTTTTATTAAAATTAAAAAATGATATTGGTGATTTGCAGAAATCTTTTAATGATGAAATTGAAAGGTTAAAACATAAAAGAGATATTCTTTTGAAACGAGATATTGAAGAAGTTATTTTAGATAAAACCAAACTTTTAAGAGATGAACTTTCTCAAAATTTAGAAAAAATTGAGATAGATTTTACTCAATTTGAGAATCTTGAAACTGCAAATCGAGAAAATGAGGAGCGGAAACGAAATAAATTTGACCAAGATTGAGAATCTCTTCGAACTAAAAAAACTCAAATTAGTGATGAGTTCCAAAAAAAGAGAGATGAGGTTAGAACTGCTCACGAAAGTAATTTGCAAAAAGAGAAAGATAATTTTCAAGAGTTTCAAAATCGAGTAGATAATTTGAGAAATTCAATCAAAGATAAAAATTATCGCATTCAAGATTTAGAGAGAGAATTTAAAAAACTAAGTTCTGAAAATTTGAATAAATTTGAGGAAAACAGAAAACTTATTGAATCTGATATTTCAAATCTTGAAACTATACTTTATACCAAAGATGGGACTTTTAAAGAGTTTCTAAATAGTGAAATGTTGAACTGGGAAAAAACTCTCTACCCAATTTTAGATAAATCTTTACTTTCTCAAAATATTGAAACTTTAAAACCTAAGATTTTAAGAGATGAAGATATTTTTGGAATTGATTTAAACTTAGATTCTTTAAAATCTATCCCAACAAAAGCTGAATCTGAAAAAGAGATAAACTCTCTAACAAAGGATTTGCAAAACCTCATCGAATCCTTTAAAAGTGAAAGTGAAAATGCTAAGAATATACAATCGAATTCTCTTCGTGATTTAAAATTTGAAATTACAATTATAGAGAAAGAGATTCAAAAACATTTAGATTTGAAATTAAAGGTTAAAAGTAAAATTGATAATTTGAATCTTCAACTTTCTAGAACTTTAGATAGTGTGCAAAACTCTGAAAATCAAGCAAAAATGGAAGTTGAAAAATCTATTTCTGATATTCAATCATCACTTTTAAAAGTTTCAGAATCTATTTCTAAAATTGCTATGAAAATTCAAAGAGAGCGAATCCGAGTACAAAATAGGAAAAGTGAAGCAAAAGAGTATTTTCAAAGTAGTGAAAAAAGTTTGCAAAAATCTTTCAAATCTCAACTGTTAGAACTTCAGAAAGTTGTGAATATTGAAATTGCAGAAATCACAAAAGAGAAAGAAAAAACCTCTAAAAATGATAAAATCTTGCAACTTGAAACTCAAATTGCTCAATTTAAAATCTTGATTAAAAAATCTTATACCGCTGAAATCTTTCTCAAAGAATTTGATACAAATCAAGATAAATTACGAAATTACAATCAAGTGATTTTAGGTTTATCCAATATTGAAACTTGCTCAAAAAAATCTGCTACTAAATTTCAAGATAGAAGTAGAAAGTATCAGAAAAGTTTAGAGCAACTCGCTAATTCTATTTCACAACTTAAACAAGATGTTGAAAAGTTTGAAAAAGGCGAAATATCTTTAAATGAGAGTCAAATATCAATTTTGATTGGTGATAGTTTGGTAACTGATGAATTATTGTATAAGCTTGTAGCTCGTTATACTAAACTCAATACTCAATACGAAAAGGATTTTAATAAATTCGTACCTATTCTAAATGGGCTTAATAAACAATTTTCACATTTCACTCAAATTGATAACAGAGAGTTTAATGTAGAAAATCTTGAAATGGAGCTTATCTTTGAAAATGTAGAGCTTGAAAGCACTCTTAATTATTTTGTAGAGTTTAATAATTCAAGATTTGAAACATTTAAAAATGCAAGTCAAAATGATTTTTATCAATGGATTACAAACACAATTAAAAGCAAGGTTTCAGTTTTTACTGATAATCAAGATGATTTTATTAAACAAACAGAAAGAATTAATCGTTTATTGAAAAATATTGATTTTGGAGTTATTAAGAAAATCAGAATTGATACTGAACTACAAAAAAGCAAAAAAAGTATCGCCTTTATTTTGAAAACACTTGTAGATACTCTTTCTGAATTTAAAATCTCTGATGATTCATCATCTCTCTTTTTTATAGAAAATAGTTCTGTAAATCTTTTAAATAAGATTGGTTCAACTCTCGAAAAACTTAAAAAAGAGCTAAAAGGCGAAAATATTTCTGTTTTTGATACAGTTGATTTGTCCCTTTCATATATGGATAATGAGAAAGTCCATAAAGGTGTCACTCAAATTAAAAATGAAAGTTCGACAGGTGGAGGAGTGCTTCTCAAAATGGCAATCGCAATCTCAATTCTGAAACTTTTTATTCCAAAAGATGTTCAAACTCCACTTTATCTAATTGTTGATGAGGTCGCAAGATTGCATAGTAATAATCAGGAAAGATTGCGAACTTTTGCAAATGAAAATGGTTTTAGAATTCTATTTGTAACTCCAGAACCAAATAGTTTTAATGGTAAAAATATTAAATATTATAATTTTGTGAAAACAGAAAATAAGAAGTTTGAGGCAGTTTGGTTGAATCTGTAATATTATATCTTCGAGTTTGACTCGGAGGTAAGAGAGATGTGTGATTCTACATTCCCACGGAAACCGCAGGAAAGTTGAAAAGTTTTTAAACTATTTTGTAAATTCAACGATTGCCATTGGAGCAGCATCGCCTCTTCTAACTCTAGTTTTAATAACTCTAGTGTATCCACCATTTACATCAACAAATTTAGGAGCGATTTCATTTAAAAGTTTTTTTGTCGCTTCTTTGTCTTGTAACATTTTAAAAATTGCTCGGTGAGCATTAAAATCATTAACTCTTGCTTTTGTAACAAGTTTCTCAACATAGCTCTTCATTGTCTTAGCTTTTGCTAGAGTCGTTTCAATTCTGTTTTCTGTAACGATAGCAATTGCAAGATTTTTCAAGAGAGCTTTTCTATGAGAACTTGTTCTACTTAGTTTTCTATAACCATGTCTGTGTCTCACATTTACTCCTTAGTATTTAATTGTTCAGACCGTTTTCTAAATTCAGCTTTAGCTTTGTCTGATAAAAAGCTTAAGCTATCTTTGTCAAGATTATTTTTTTCTAAAGCGGTTTTCAAATCAGTAATTGAACCTGCTCCGAAGTTTTTAATCTCTTTTAACTCTTTATCTTCAAAGAATGCAACATCTCCAACAAATCTAAATTCAGCAGAAATTAGAGCATTTGCAACTCTAGGTTTTAGGCCGAAATCTTTAATTTCTACAAGAAGTTGTTTCAAAGAAACTTCTTCTTCTTCAGAAAGAAGAGCAATATCATCAATTGAATCACTTCCATATAAGCTATCATTATTTGGAACAACTTCAGAGCCATCGCTATAAATTGTTTTAAAAATTGATAATTGATTTTCCATAACTTGTAAAGCATTAGTAAAAACATCAGTTGGAGATGCTTGACCGTCAGTCATAATATGGAAAATAATTTCTTCAAAATTAGGATTATCTTCAACAAGAATATTCTCAATTTCGTAAGTTGCTTTTTGGATAGGTGTAAAATATGCATCAAGCGGAATAAATTCAGTATCATCTTTTAAAACAGATGAACGAATATCTTCACTTGGCACATATCCGATACCTTTGTAAATGCTAAGAGTGAAATTTAACTCTCCATCTTCGTTAAGAGTTGCTAAAAAGTTTTTAGGTGTTACGATTTCAACTTGCTCATTTTCAAGGTCAGAACCGTAAATTTCTTTAGAGCCTGTAAAAGAATAAGAGACTTCTGCTTTTTCTACACCATCTTTTAATTTAAAGCGGATAGATTTTAAATTTATAATCAGTTCAGAAATGTCTTCCAACATTCCAGAAAGGTTATCAAATTCATGAGAAGCATTCTCAACTTTAATAGCAATAGGTGCATAACCGATTGAGCTACTCATAAGAAGTCGTTTCAAAGGGTGTGCAAAAGTGATTGCAAAACCAACTTCAAAAGGAGATATTCTTATGTTTATCTCTCTGCTACTTACCTCATCAATCTCAAATTTAGTTGGAATCAGTGGTGCTGTTTTAATTTTTCTCA
>Ga0256826_1000452_pt1 | contig 24782 bp, 20 predicted proteins | sample CV79metaG_FD_185975 | JGI IMG/M metagenome (GOLD analysis project Ga0256826, IMG submission 185975) | Hydrothermal vent microbial communities from East Pacific Rise, Pacific Ocean - CV79 | ecosystem: Environmental > Aquatic > Marine > Hydrothermal vents | place: Pacific Ocean: East Pacific Rise...
GGTCTTTATCCCGTCGATAATTATTTACAGCAAAGACAGCAATAATCAAGGTTAGCAAACCACATGCAGCAGCAAGCACCCAGGGGGAAACGCTGGCCAGGAGCTGTTTTTTTACTTTTCGCATACAGGTTATGGACGGTTTACAATTTTTTGCAAAATTACTTTGGTGATCATATAGGTGGGAACAACTCCAACATCCCCCATGGAGCCTGAAGCGAGAGTTTCTCCAATTCTCAAGGGATTGTCAGACGCATAATAAGCATAACGAACTTTCATATTTTTTGGAACATATCCTTTAATCATTGCTGCACTTATAGCCCGCTGGTAATGTCCACCCTCCATTTCAAGCCCCACAGCTTTCCAGGCAGACTTATGGAACATGGTCAGTACATCCCGGTTTTGCAAAGAAGTTCCAAGAACAGTCACAATTGGCCCCTCGTGGATAGGATAACCAGTATCAAAATCCTGAAGCATCAAATCATTCTCAACAATATAATTATTAGGTGTGCCCTCCATAACATGGGCTGTGGCCAACATAATATCCCCTTTCTTGCCACCAAGAACACCGGCCTTACCCATAATATTAATGGATTCGACTGTTAATGTTCCCTTAATTCCGTCGTCCCTGCAGGGTCCGAGAAGTTCATCCATAATATCAAATGCCTGTGTGCCAAAGGCATAATCAATGACCAGTATTACCGGCTTCTCTTCTGCAATATAGGTATAATCACAAGATATTGAAGAGTGCATATTTGACTCTTTATTTTCTGCAATATCTATCACTATCACATCAATATTGGATTCAGAAGTATCAGGCAGATATGAAAGTCCGTAATCAGTTGCATATTCAAGTAAGTCTTCTGCACAATCTCTTAGCTCTGTAACCATTTCATATAAATTAGCCGATACATCTTTATTCTGTTTTTTCAGGTATCCGGCACCATACACAAGGTTCGGCACAGAGTGCATATTTGCACTGATTATATGAAAACTCCGCTCCAGCAGCCCTCTGTCAGATAAATGTTTTTTCAAATTTACCTCCCAGAGTGATGCATATTTATGGTGCCCTACCATCTCCTGCAGTGAAGGGGTAAAATAAATCGTCAGCTGCTTATCCTTTGAGTGGACTTCTTCAGCAGCCCTTCTTCCCATTTCAAAAATGGTGGCAAAAAGACCATTATTATGATTGCCATTTTTTTTATGATGAACATCAAGGTTTTGATAGCTGTCTCTTGTTTCCCGATACGTCCGCCCAAGAATAATCGAAAGATTCCAGAGCGCCTGATCTAGTTCAGGCCCGGTGAGCTTTACATTTCTGCCAACTGTTTCTTCAAGTTCACTCCATTCAGCAGAAACTCCACCAACCCTGCTGTAAAACTGCCTGAATATTTTATATGATTCAAGGTTTATGAAAGTAATATGAGTGAGAATATCATAAATCTCAGTAAGACCACGAGTTATTACAAAACAGATCTCTTTTTCTGAAACAATATAGGATTGACGCCTGCGTTTCAGAGGAGTGATTTCCTCAAAAGAAGTGTCCTGGAAATTTTCATCCGCAGTGAGGATAATACGGTTACACTTCTCAATCCCTCGTGGCATGCGATCCATTATATATTCCATACCATGGAGTTCAACAATTCTATTATCACTCATGGATCCGTATATTTCAGGTTCAAATGCCTGCAGGGACTCAGCCAGTTTCTTACCGGATTTTCCGGATGGCTTATAAAACCCACGTAGAATCAGGGCATCGGCAATGGCCTTAAAAGTTCTGATTGCAAGACGTGCTTTTTGTGAGCTGGATAATTCACTCATGAAAACCTCCGAATATAATGTGTGCTTCATTGAAAAATGATGGCGTCGCAAAGTGAAAACTCTTTATCTTCTCCTTCACTGCAAATTTGCTATCGTTACGACGTACTTCAATACGCCTCACTCCACCTAATTTGCATTCTTCGAATATGATATTTTCTATTTAACCATCAAAATTTTTACTTTTTACGAGTTTATCAAAATTCAGTAATGTCCGATTAGAAATTTGCGGGATGGTTCATTCAACAATACAATATCCATTAAAAAAGCACAAAAAAAAGGGGTAAATCGTATTAAACGACTTACCCCTTTTGGGATCTTCGACAAATTCTATTCGTCTTAAATCATATTTTGCTTACATTCGCAGCAGCAGGACCTTTAGGACCTTCGGTGATCTCAAATTCTACACGATCACCTTCGTTCAAGGTTTTGAACCCATCACTGATAATTGCAGAGTAGTGAACAAAAACATCCTTTCCACCTTCCTGCTCCAAAAAACCAAAACCTTTAGCCTCATTAAACCATTTTACTGTGCCTTCTAACATAATACCCTTGTCCTTAGTACCGATCAACTGCGTGATCATGCTTTTTTTTATTATACCCGAATGACATTCCTTCCGAAACAACCGGCCGAAATAACTCAATTCTATATCGAGTCGTACAATCATCACCCTGTATAATTTATACGTTCAAACATGATACAATAGGTGTTTAAAAATAACCAGTGAAATATTCACAATAATACGTTTTATTTCTGTCAAGAAAAAACGTAAGTATCTTTTCATTTCAAATCTTCCAGCGGTTTTGACACCTTTTTCGTTGTCCCTGTTAAATCAACCAGGGAGGGCTCATACCCTTCAGGTGCCTCAAATCCCAGTAGATTCAGGATTGTCGCAGACACATTGGCCAAGCCTGCATTTTCAATATTGCTCAAACACAGCATATTTCTCTTACTGAAATCTTTTATAATAAATGGCACAGGATTTTTGGTATGGGCAACCATAGGAGTTCGTACCCCCTTTTTTTCAGTCCACATACAATCAGCATTACCATGATCGGCGGTAATAACAGCGACGCCCTCTGCTTCTTTCAGTACCGGAAGCAGGCGTTTAAACATGAGATCGACCGTTTCCACAGCAATTCGTACAGAAATCGGAACTCCGGTATGCCCGACCATGTCACCATTAGCAAAATTTAATCGAATAAATTTAAAGTCGTTACTCTGAATTGCTTCAATCACCTTATCCGTAATTTCTGCAGCCTTCATCCAGGGACGAAGATCAAAGGTGATTTTATCAGATGGAATTTCAACATATGTTTCCAGTTGCTCATCAATATACCCGGATTTATTTCCATTCCAAAAATATGTTACATGTCCAAACTTCTGGGTTTCAGAAATGGCATAGGAAGTTATTCCGGAACCACAGAGGTATTCGCCCAGAGTACGATCTATCACCTGAGGATCAACCAGATAATGCGCAGGCACCAAAGCATCCCCATCATATTGCATTATGCCCGCAAAAAACACATCCGGCTTTCGTACCCTGTCAAATTCATTAAAATCTTCCTCATCAAAAGCGCGGGATAATTCTATAGCCCTATCTCCCCGGAAATTAAACAGAATCACGGAATCACCGTCTTCAATAGTTCCCACCGGGACTCCATCACGTGTAATAACGAAACTATCCATATACTGATCGATCATTTCAGGATCTTCATCGTAGAATGTTTGCACAGCCTCTTCCGCGGAGGAAAAGACCCTGCCCTCCCCTAAAACATGTGCCCGCCACCCTTTTTCTACAATTTTCCAATCTGCGCCATAACGATCCATGGTTACAATCATCCTTCCACCACCTGAGGCGATACAGTACTCCTTTCCCTCTTTGGAGTATTCTTTCAGCAACTGTTGCAGCGGCACAATAAATTCCAGGGCACTTTTAGGAGCTACGTCACGACCATCAAGAAGGCAATGGAGACAGACATTTTTCATACCATCCTCATTACACTGCGCCAACATTGCATTTAATTGTTCAACATGGCTGTGTACATTCCCGTCGGAGACCAAGCCTATAAAATGGAGCGTCCCTCCCTGTTCGGTTCTTTTTTTTATCTCCTGCCACGATTCGCCTCTATACAATGCCCCTGTATGAAGAGCCTCATTAACAAGCTTTGCCCCTTGAGCAAATATCCTGCCTGCTCCCAGGGTATTATGACCGACTTCCGAGTTGCCCATATCACTATCTGTTGGTAACCCCACTGCTTTGCCATGGGCTTTAATTTTTGTAACCAGCGAACCTTTAAGCAATTCATCAAGTACGGGAGTATAGGCAAGATGAACCCCATCACTCTCATCCTGAGGACCGATTCCCACCCCATCCATTATAACGGTAAGCAATGGCCCTGGAAATTTATTGTATGCAGATAATGCTTGAAGAGATAATTTTGTCATCGAACTGTCCTCTTTCTTAGATTTACTTTTTTGAAGTTTTTTTTGTATTCTTTTTTTCCAGTAACTGAACAATCTCATCACACGTTTCTGCAATAGACTTTTGCGCTACATCTATTTCAATGTCAGCAGCAGCACGGTACAGTGGTAATCGTTTACTGTGAATATCCTTCGCTGCATCAACATTTTGCAGTAAGGGGCGTTTTTTGATTTTCTTTTTGGAATTGGGATGATTACGAATGGCTGCAAGTATCTGATTAAAATCTGAGTGTAAATACACAACGGTTCCTATTTTTTCCAGATTGGGTACCTGTAGAAATCCACCGCCCGTTGAAATGATACTATTCTGCACATGTTTTTCAAGCCACAGAGCCACCTCCTTTTCAAGCTCACGAAAGCGCGATTCCCCAAATTTTGCGAAGATATTTTTTACTTTGCAGTTGCTGAAGCTCTCTATCAGATCATCACAGTCCACTGCAAATTTGCCGGTTCGCTCAGCAAGTTCTCTTGCCGTCCTTCCCTTTCCGACTCCCATAAAACCAATTAATACTATGTTTTTTATTTTTCCCATTGTCTCGTCCTTGGTTTTTTCTTCTTCAGGGTCAAGAAAACAACCACTTCATATATTTTTCTTTACAAACCTGCCAGCTAAAACGTTCCGTGAGTCTTTCAGCTGTTTCTTTACCCAGACCGGATGGCCTCTGTAAATAATTTTCAAGTTTATTGACAAGCCTGTCCGGTGTGTACAAAAACTCCTTATCAAATAATTCAGGATACGACAGTTTCGCTGGTAGCAATGGATAACAACCAGCCCGAACACCTTCCAATATTGCTATTCCAAAAAATTCGTGCTTTGCCGTTGATACAATTATGTCAGCCTGTAGAAGTAATTCAGCGTACTGTTGCCTCGATTCTGCATAAGCAAAATGCACAATTCTCTTCTTCAGCCGATTTTGGGCATCATGAAAATATTCAGGTATATGAGGATATGATTTTCCAAGAACAATTAATTGAAATGCAGCCTTCTTTTCCTGTAATGCATACAGTGCATCAAAAAATATATCAGGGCCTTTATCATGTTCCCAACGGTGATTCCAGACTATTATCGGCGGATCATTACTGCTCGCTGCTACCATATTCTCATCAATTGCCGAATAATCCATTCCCGGATACAGCACCACACTTTTTTGTCTAATATTTTCCACAGACGATATGAGTTGCATGTCTGCAGCAACTTTGGTTACTCCTTGAACTCCGGATAAGAATGTATCTAAATTATAGTTAGAATTGAAGGCGCATCCATCAGAGGCCAGTGCCGTGGTAAAATTAATAGACCGAAACTGACGCATGGAAAGATCACTTTGCTGATTTGGGTAGGCGAACTGATTTTCATGAAAATATGTTTTTATTGTTGCCTGATGATTCCAGCCTTTAAGGGAAAACAGCAAAGCTCTCAGTAACGCCACATCAACAAATGTCGAACAGAGCACAACATCAAAAAATATTTTTTGCGGCAACATTTCTGCTAACTGCTGAACAAACCAGATAGCGGAAAACTGCATACGCATTTTCCACTTTCGTGCCGGAAGAGTCAGTATTGTGTACTCCGCATCAACGTATTTCTGCAGCCCCTGGAGAAATAGTTTATGAGAGCCGCCATAATAGGGTTCCAGAAGTAAGACACGTTTATTTTCCTGTACATTCATTTTTTGCATCTTCCAGATATTTTTGCAACGGTCTGACCTAATTATTATATATCCCCAATCGGGTGGTAAAACACCCCCACAAAAGTATAAACATTTATCTGGGAAATTTCGGCATAAAGCCAGCCTCCTTTTCCTTCCCGATTAAGGCGACGGCAACATTCTCCGCATCTGTCACAACTTCCTGTAGCGATAAGCTCTTTACCCATTAGCCGTAAACGAACATAAAGCAATACTCCTTGCCGAGAAAACGTGGAAAGCAGTTGTTTGATTGCAGCCAGAAGCGACCATACGCTAGAGAATACTTTCGATGGATTCATTTTTCTGATAAAAGTAGTTATACTCTATCAAATACCATAGCACCTGAGAGGAAACAAGCACATGTGGCATGCAAAAGACGTTTATTACCTTTCCGGAAATACCGGGATACTTGCCGAGGACCTGGGCAAGGCACTTCTTTGCCAATTTCCTGAAATCAGTTTTAATACTGAAAAGATACCCTTTATTCAATGCGAAGACGATGCACGTGAGACCGTCAAACACATTCTATCCAGATCAGGTGGGCGAGCACCATTGGTTTTCTCAACAATTATGGACAAAGTTCTGATTAATATTCTAAATAGACCTGAGGTAGAATTTTTTAATGTCTGTGATCCCTACCTGGAACAACTTGAAGGACTACTTGAGGCCAAACCGATCCGCATATCCGGTACCGCTCGTCAACTTGACAACACGACAACAGCCAGACGAGTAGATGCTATTCAATACTGCATCTCCCACGACGATGGTTCACTACTCAAGGACTATGATGAAGCAGAAGTGATTTTACTGGGAGTTTCACGATCAGGTAAGACACCAATTTCTGTTTATCTTGCCACGCAGATGGGCATAAAAGCTGCTAATTACCCTCTGGTGGTAGAGGATCTGCAAAGCCTTAGTCTGCCTGCGGCTATTGTTCGAAATAAACATAAGACCATTGGTCTGACAGCAACAGCAAAGAATCTGCATCTTGTGCGGGAAGAACGTTACAGCGGAAGTCATTATGCAGAACTCAGTAACTGCAGCACTGAATTAAGCCAGGCAAATCAGATTTTTCTGCGTTACGATATTGCGGTAATTACTTCTTATGGTAAATCTATTGAAGAAACTGCCACCCAGGTAAGCCAGAAGCTCTCACTCCAGCGATTCCCTCACATATGATGGCATCGTAAATACTAAAAAAATATGGCACTCGTAAAAAGTACAATTGTTGATGGCTAAGAAAAAAACTCCGTATTCAAGGAACGCAAATTTGATGTAGTTAGGCGTACTCAGGTACGTTGAAACGACAGCAATTGTGCAGTGACAAAGAAGATGAAGCACTTTTATAACGCTATCAAAGATACTGTCATCAGGATTACGACCATGCGTTTTATTGATTCCATCCCATTGCCAGTTCTACTTCTCCTCTGTATAATTCTTGGCCTCGCACCATTTGTTCCAGAACCGCATCTTATGGAAAAAGTACAAATGCTATCCCAAGGCACTCTGACAAAACCTATAGATATATTTGACTTTTTATACCATGTCCTGCCCTTTCTCCTGCTCACTATCAAACTGTTTAGGATATAGAAGTGCTAATATCTTCAACTACAAAACTCCTTGCTGGATTTTTAAAAGAAAATTCCTTATAGTTGTCTTCTACAACATGTCCTGTTACTCACAATTGACAAACTCGTGCAAGTAGAATTTTGGATGGCTAAGAAAAAAACGTCATATTCGAGGAACGTGTATTTGATAGAGTAAGGCGCACTTAAATACGCCGTAACGACAGCTAATTTGCAGTAACATTGAAGATGAAGGGTCTTACGACACCATTACAACTCCATTACCCATAAATACCCTATGCAAACATACGAAAAACTAGACCAAAAAGAATTCCTATCCCATATTTTCTATCCAGAGAAGATAGCTCCCACACCACTCCCCCCTGGATCCATTGATGTTGAAATAGAGGTTGACGCAGATATCAATATTGGCTGCAGATTCTATGTCCACGACCAGAAAAGTCCAAATATATTGTTTTTTCATGGAAACGGTGAATCGGTTACAGACTACGACGATATCGGCCCATTATTTGCTAAAGCAGGAATGAACCTGTTCGTTACAGAATACCGCGGCTACGGGTGGAGTGACGGCACCCCAACAGTAACGACAATGCTCACCGATGCCGAAATCATTTTTACTAAAAGCCAGGACTGGCTGAAAGGCAAAGGGTATAGTGGTGCCACATTTCTTATGGGACGTTCCCTTGGCTCTGTACCTGCCATTGATCTAGCCCAAAAACACGGAGATGATATCAGGGGATTAATCATTGAAAGTGGTATCGCAGAAACCTCCCCCCTGCTGCAAATGCTGGGAATTGATTGCACAAAAACTGGCTTCACAGAAAAAGATGGCTTTGGTAATCTTGAAAAAATTGAGTCTGTCAGCAAACCAACTTTTATTCTCCATGGCGCAAGAGATGAGTTGATATCCGCCGAACATGCAGAGAAGTTACAAGCCTGCTGTGGTGCCCGAAGCAAAGAGTTTGTAATTATCCCGGGAGCGGAACATAACACGATGATACTTACCGGTGGAGTGCTTTATTTTCAGACGATCAAGAGATTTATAGACAGACTGACGGGTGCATCAAACTGGCGTAAACGTAGAAAAGCCACCAACACAAACCAGGAAAAATAACATGCAGAAAACACAATCCATATGCCATAACTGCCTTTTCATTTTTCTCGCTTTTCTGTTGCTTTGTCTTTCTGCCTGTATCCCTGTCAGCACACCTCGCAGTACTCATATTACAGATCCTGCCTTGCCCTTGTTAAGAGTTGGTGTTACCACCACTGCCCCTCCTCTTATCTTCAGTAAGAATGAGACCATTACAGGCCTTGAAGCTGATTTTGCCAGACAATTCGCTCAATCCATCGGGAAGAGTGCCAAATTTATTAAGGTAGACTGGAGCGATCAGATTAGCGCTCTTGAAAACAACAAAATTGATATCATCATGTCCGGAATGACCATAACCCAGTCCCGGGAATACCGGATTTCCTTTGCAAATCCCTACATCCGTTCCGGCCAGATATTACTTGTCAGGCTTAAAGAAAAAGGACAATTTTCCACAGGTATCTACAGCCTCATGAATTCAAACTATGTTATCGGTACGGTGAAAAACACCACAGGAGATATTTTCATAACCAGCACCCTAAACCATGTTAAAGTGAAAAATTTCAAAAAGTCTCAGGACGCAGTTGACGCTCTTATTGATGGCGACATTGATGCCTTTGTTTATGATGCGCCCATGGTCTGTTATTATGCCGCCATAAATGAAAATGCTATACTGACTCCGATTCTAAATCTCGCCACAGAGGAGTATCTTGCCTGGGGGATACGAAAAGAAGATACGCTGCTGCTTAATCAGGCGAATACGTTTTTGCAGAGCCTTAAAGACAACCAGCAGTTGCAGCAGGTAATCCGTAAATGGATTCCGTATATGTAATACAGGATAAACTGTGGTGGCGTCGTAAAGTTGTCGTTGTAATATCACAAAAATGGCTTCTTTTATTCCTTAATTTATGAGGGGAAGCTCTAGTCATCTAAAAATTTACTTTCCTCGATTTTGTCATGAATAAAAAGACAGTAAAAAGGCAGGACTATCTCAGCTGGGATGAGTATTTTATGTCAGTTGCTCTACTCTCTGCTCAGCGCAGCAAAGATCCCAACACACAAGTGGGAGCCTGTGTTGCTGATGCGGACAATAAAATTGTAGGAGTCGGCTATAACGGATTTCCCTGGGGCTGCTCTGACGATGAACTGCCCTGGACACGAGAGGGTAAATACCTGGACACCAAATATCCCTATGTCTGTCATGCTGAACTGAACGCTGTGTTAAATGCCACAGCCCCCAATTTAAAAAATTGTCGGATTTATGTGGGGCTTTTCCCTTGTAATGAATGCACCAAAGTCATCATCCAATCCGGTATCACTGAAATTATCTACCTTTCCAACAAGTATGCTGACAGTGACTCGGTGAAAGCATCAAAATCTATGCTGGACTTATCCAACACCAGTTATAGACAATTTAAAGGAAGAAAAAAGAGTGTTTGCCTGGATCTTTTTGTGAATGAGAAGCGGGAAGAATTGTAGCTGCCGTTATATCAATGCTCATAGCCAGAATAGCCTATCTCACAACTACTTCCATTTTTCCGAAGAAACACTCCCTGCCCCGAGCATATCGTACCAATTTTTGTAACGCGATGGCTGGTTCCGCCAATAAATCTCCGAAACTGTAGTTCCTTTTGCGAGTCCACAGTGAAAATCAGTTCATAATCCTCACCCGCCCGTAATATCAGGTCCTCAATGCGCATTTCCAAAAAATCAGCCGCACTCTTCAATCCTTCAGGACAGGGAAGCAGGTCGTAGTTTATGGAGGCTGAAACACTGGATGCGTGACACAAGTGGGCAAGATCTGTTGCCAGGCCATCAGAAATATCCTGTAATGCTGTCACACAGCCACTTTTCGCCAGATCAATACCAAGAGCCACACGGGGATCAGGGTTCAAGTGAGCATCTAAAAGTGTCTGCCACTCACTGTAATCCTGTGGCTGCTCACTTTTTTTTTGAAATTTCAATAGAGCAAGTCCAGCACCGGCTGCCCCCAATATTCCTGACACCCAGATACTGTCGCCTGTGCAGGCGTCGGAACGATAAATTGCCTCCGCAGCGACAGGAGCACCAATCACAGTTACCGTAATTACCAGTTCAGAACCTTTAACGGTGTCCCCCCCCACAAGAAAAACACTATGTTCCTGCAACATGGAAACAGCGCCATTCACCCAATCACAGATCCATTCCCATTCAAGACTTTCCGGCAGACAAAGGGAAAGCAGCACATACCGTGGTTGCCCTCCCATTGCTGCGATATCACTTAAATTCACTGCAATAGATTTTCGTCCGAGAAGATATGGCAGATGAAAAGATGTATCAAAATGAACGGAATCAACAAGGGTATCAGTTGATATCAATAAAGAGGAATGGGGTGCCAGATGACAACAGTCATCACCAATGGATTGCAGTACTCCCGGATCTGATACGGGAGTTGCCTGTTTGATTTTTTCAATCAGTTTTCGTTCAGACCAGAGTGTCACTATTTAACCCTTTTAAGAAAAGGTGCTTTTTTCTCTGTTTTTTCAGGAGGCGGCTTCGGGGACTTTTGTAAGCCGGGGGCGAAGCTTACGGCCTTCACAAAACGTTCTTCACCGCCAATGGTAAATATTTCCATGCCGGTCATTTGCGGTGTTCGTAATGTCCATGTCGTTTCCTGTGGAGGAACTGTCAAAAAAGTGAGATGTAGATGCCACCACTCGGCTTTTCTACTGCTATCACGCTCAATGTCATTCACAAGTGCATACACCAGCATCTGCGGTTCTTTTACTACGACTAGAACAAGATCACCAATATCAGTAGTTTCTTTAAAGGGAACGATCCGCCCGAGTTCTTCGACTAGTTTTTCCATAATTTCATACCAGATTCACTCCTTAAACCATTCACCTACTCATCTACTAACGTTGTAGAATTAATTATTATACTATCTTTACCGATAACCGTCCCGGATGCCAGCCTAGTATACATAGACACCCCATCAAGGAGTGGGATTATTAATTGATTCACAGCAGCTTCTGCCTTCCTGGCAGCATCCTCACCCTGAAGAACTGCAATACCACTGGCCCAGATTGCAAGATCTTTTAATGTATCTGCAAGGTGGGCTATATCCATATAAACTGAAGAATTATATTTTCTTGTCAATTCCAGTTTAAGCTCCTGTACCGACAAACTGTTGAGCAAACGTTTGTCAGGGTTATCCTGCAAGTCGATAATCAATTTCAACATATCACGGGAATTTGCCAACAATAAATAATCATCAACAAGAGTATAAGCCGGCTGCAGCCCACTCTGCGGAGCTACTCCCCAATACCTGAGAGCCTGTCCTTTATATTGTTCGTTGGTCATTGGAATCTCTGCATTGGCAAGCAGTTTATTAAAAATCACCATAAAACGCTCGGCCTTACGTAACTCAATCAACAACAATACTTTGGGAATCGGGATGCCATTGCCATCAACCTCCTTTATAGTTAGACCACATTCGTCACCAACCATTTGCAGGATCTCATCAATCTCTACTCCCACACTATTCTTCAACTCCTGGTTGAAAATGTCCATTGTCTGCAAACGATTCCGTGCAATTGTTGTACTGAAAACTTTCCATAACAAGGGCAGATCCAGGCTATTCGTCCAGTAATAGAAGAGCGATTCGGCAGGAACCATTTCAAGAGTTTTGTTCGTAGTGGGCTTTTTTCCAAATAGAGTGCCAATTTTATTATCGAGTTTTTCCTTATCAAAAAGAATTTCTATTTTTTCTTTGATTTTCCCATCTTCTCTCCAGGCAGCATACACAATAGTCTTTACTCCACCCCATTTATCCAGAACAGTATTAAACTGTTGTTTTTCATTTTCATCAAGATTGTCTGCAAACATTCGTCCCTGCTGTACCAGGGATGGTAGAGAAACATATTGAAACAATTTTGCTCCTTTACAGCTTTCACGCAAACGAACAAAATCATTATTCCTGCTTAAAGTGTTAATTCCTTCATCATAATTATCGAGACTTTTTCGAACAAGACGTTCATTCAGGGCAGCTATCACCACGCCTTCCACAAGAATAAGTGAAAGAGTATTTTCCTGATCAATCTTGAAACGGTTTATGGTATATGATCCGTATTGAACTGTTGAATGCTGAATATCTTCACCCAGTAGAGGGGGAAGAAACTGCAAAAATTTAATGTTGTGCCTTGGTTTAGCAATTAGAAGCAAACGCTCCTCAAGAACTTTGGCAGGATCTTTTGTCGCAAATGATATTCCAGGGTAGAAAGCCAGCGAAAATTCTTTTCCCATAATCTCGTTAAAAGCAGAGCCGGACAACACTGCTTGAATATCATGCCAGTTTTGCATGGCATCCTTGACAGCTTTTACAGAGCCGCCAAGTTCGGATGCAATTTCTTCATAGTCAAGTTCAACAAGAACCTTTCCAAAACTGCTTTCCAGAAACCCCTTGTACATTTCTGTAAAATTAAGCTGTTCTCCATAAAAGATAATGTCTGCAGGTAAAAAATCTGCCGCAGTAACCTTTGGTGCAGGTTCTTTTCTTGCGTAAAAGAGGATCCCTACGCCAATCAACAGCACTAGAATGGCTATACCTGTTTTTTTCATAATTGTCTCTGCTTCAAAACGAAGTGATGATTTTTACTTTTTCAAAAATCTACAAACTCAAATAGTTAATGGAATGTAAATACTTATACGTATCGCAGCAGGAGTAAATATATAGCACTATAGAAGAGGATAGAATTTTACAACGCCATCAAAATTATATTTCGATATCTAATAAATTTTCGTTATGTAATGTACTTACTCTCCAAACACGGATAAACGCAAATTGAGATTCATTGCACTCTCATCACGAATAATATTCACAATAATCTGATCACCAATAGCATAACGCTCAAGCTCTGTGCGAATATCGTCATACGAATTAACCGAATTTCCTTCAATACCGATAATAATATCTCCAAGCACTATTTCGTTTCCATACTGCATTGTAGGACGCATTCCGGCTTGATGGGCAGGGCCATTCGGCTCCACGCCAAGCACAAGTACCCCTGCAATTCCCAATCTTTTCACCAATCGTGCATCAGCAAGAGTAGCACCCATACCCGGCTTTATTAATCTGCCATTACGGATAAGTTGGGGAACCACCCGGTTCACCTCGTCCACCGGCACGGCGAAACCGATGCCGGCGTAGGCTCCTGAGGGTGAAAGAATGGCTGTATTCACCCCAATCAACCTTCCTGCACTGTCAAGCAAAGGGCCACCTGAATTGCCTGGATTAATAGCAGCATCCGTCTGAATCATATTTCTGATTGTTCTACCGGTGATTGATTTAATCCCTCTGCCAAGGGCTGAAATAATTCCTGAGGTGATGGTCTGGTCAAGACCAAAAGGATTGCCAATAGCATACACCTTCTGTCCTACCAGGAGTTGTTTTGATTTTCCAACTGAAATGGGACGCAGGATGTATGCCGGGGCATCAATCTGTAATACAGCCAGGTCTTTATCCGGCGCAGCACCGACAAGTACTGCCTTCCATGTTGTATGGTCAGCCATTGTTACTTCAATTCGATTGGCGTCGTTGATAACATGGTAATTCGTGACCACTCTTCCATTTTTATCCCAAACAAATCCTGACCCTGTACCCTGTGGAATTTCCACAGCATTAAGAGAAAACAGGCTTCTGCGTAAGGCTATGGTTGTAATATAGACAACAGAGCGAGAAGCATGTTTGAAGAGTTCTATGGTATTCTGCTCATCCTGGGCAAGTTCTCCCCTTGCTGTTACCGCTCTTGGAATGGCACTTTTATCGAGAAGATTTCTTCCCATTGGTTGAAACAGGAGCCAGAAGGCAATACACAACACTACGATAACGGCTAAAGGGGAAACTTTCCAGGAATTGGAATGGAGCATGGCTCTTTTACAAATTAAGGAAGAACTTGGCGATCATAAAGTATGCCAGGACACCAAGAATATCAATGGCTGTTGTGACAAAGGGACCGGTAGCCACTGCCGCATCAATATCAAAACGTTTTAAAACAAGGGGAATGATGGTGCCCAATGTGGCTGCCATGGCCATTGAAAAAAAAATGGAAAGTCCCACCACGACGCCAAGCATTCGTGGTTCGGCATACCCGAAAAAGGCAAGCACACCAAGAAAAGATCCATAAAGAACACCTAGAATGAGTCCAACCCGCATTTCTTTAAAAACAACTTTTTTATAATCGTCCATATTAATTCTGCCCGTGGCAATTCCACGAACAACAATGGTTGACGACTGGGTGGCAATATTACCCCCCATCCCCATAACAATGGGAATAAATGCGGCCAGAGCAAGGACTTTACTTAACTCTTCTTCAAAATGACCGATGATCAAGAGTGCCATAACCCCACCAAGCCACGAGGCAAAGAGCCAGGGAGCGCGAATCATCGCATTTTCTTTGGTGGATTTTAAAAGAATTTCCATATCTTTACCAGCACCTGCCATTTGCAGGAATGCTTCTGATGCCTCCTCCCGCATAACATCAATAATATCATCAACGGTTACAATACCCACCAGCACATAATTAGAATCAACAACAGGAACAGCAAGAATATTGTACTGAGAAATTACGTGAGCGACCTCTTCCTGATCGGTATCTGTAGAAACCGACAACACATTAGTTTTCATAATGTTTTTTAATTGCCTGTGGGGTGGATTGGTCAACAGTTCACGCAATGAAACAACCCCGGCAAGTTTGCCGTCCCCGTAGGTGATGTAAAGATAAAAAACCATCTCTTTTTCTTCACTGCGCTTTTGTACCTTATCAATTGCTTCTCCGACACTGAGTTCCTCGTCCAAGTACATAAAATCAGGTGACATAAGCCCGCCGGCACTTTCAGGATGATACTGGAGCAGTCCATCAACTTCATCGATGTCTTCCTTCTCCATATTTTTACGGATTTCATCGGCAAAACTAACCGGCAAGGCTTCAATAATATCAGCGGCGTCATCCGAAGGCATATCACTTATAACACCGGCCATATATTTGGGTGTTAAATTCTCAACCAGTATAACCATGATTGATTCATCAAGTTCACTTAAAAATTCACCAACATTGTCGAGCTGAGCAAGAATATTAAAGACGTCAACCCTCTCATGAACATTTAAATGGACAAAAACCCATGCCATATCGGCAGGATGAGTTTTCTCAATGAGTTTCAGTAAATGATCGGTGGCATTGCGACGATTTAAACGACGGATCATGTCCAGCAACATCATTCCTTCAGTGCCTTTCAGTTCCTTTTTTTCAGTTTTTTTCATTGGCTGCCATTTCCTGGGAAGTCTTTGCTGTTTTGTACAACATGATGTGTTGAATCGAATTATTGACTAACAGTTTGATAAATTGTACATGATAGTATCAGAAATCCGTATGGTCAATTTCTATTCACCTATTCTGCAACTTTCCCTCGCAAAGTATTGTTGCAGAGGCTCCATCGATGCTAACATTTTTTTTACTTTCAGGGTTATCCCGTATTTCTTATGGAAACAGCAGAAGAACTCCGACAGATGTTTATTCAGGCATGCGAAATGCAAGCAATCGGGAAGAATGAAAAAGCACTGCATCTGTATCAGGAACTAACGTCATTTATTCATGGTTTCCCTGATCTCCACTACAATTATGGACTGGCTGCCTTTGATCTGCATCGTTATGAACTGGCTGAAGAACAGTATGCAATTGCCTCGAAGGCAAATCCAGATGATGCGGATATTCATTTTAATCGAGGTTTGAATTACAGACGTTTACAGAAGCTACATGATGCAATTGTATCCTTTACAGCAGCTCGCAACTCCGGTGACAATTCTACGGATACACTCTATAGCCTGGCATTATGTTATCAGGACCTTCAGATGATAGAAGATGCCTCACAACTCTACAAGAATATTCTTTCTGTAAATCCTGACCACCAACCAAGCCTTAACAATTATGCATACTTATGCCACAGAGCCAGTGACCTTAAAAAAGCAGAACAACTCTATTCATCCCTTCTACTCTTAAATCCTGCCCATGACAGTGCCAAACATATGCTGGCATCACTCAGAGGTCAGACCCCTGAAATCGAACCCCTTACATATGTAGAGGAAGTCTTTGATAATTACGCCCCCTGTTTTGAAAAGAGCTTGCTGGAACATCTTTACTACCGTACTCCCACTGAGATCCGCAAACGGTTTTCCTGTAAATTTCCAGGAGTGACTCAATCACATTGCCTTGATTTGGGCTGTGGAACCGGTCTGGCAGGTGCAGCTTTTGCTGGAGTTTATGCAAAAATTACCGGCATTGATATTTCAGAAGAAATTTTAAAAATTGCTGCCAAAAAAGAAATTTACGAATTCCTGGTCAAAGATGATATCATACATTTCTTGACGGATGACAACAACCGATATGACCTGTTTCTAGCTGCTGATGTTTTTACCTATATGGGAAACCTCAGTGAGGTTTTTCGTCTTTGTTTCCAACGATCAATGGAGGGGGGGCTCTTTTGTTTTTCTGTTGAGAATACGGATAACGAACAATATGCACTAAAGAAAACCGGCAGGTTTGGCCATTCTCCAAACTATATCACCCAGGCAGCAGGCAGTGCGGGTTGGAAAATTTGTGATAGGCATCCTTCCAGATTGCGCCAGGAACAAGGAGAATGGGTCAATGGTACATTGTTTATCTCAAAAAAAACCTGACCGCTGTATAAACCAACAAAGACAAAGCCCGGATACCATTGAGAACAATCCCAGTATTCGTAAATTCTCAGCCCTCATTTCACTTATTTTCTTCAGCCATCTCCGCATTGATTCGGGAAAAGCAACGTAAGGTATCCCCTCAAGGATAAGTACCACCCCCACTAGGAGAAATAATATTTTCATTAGGTTTTTCCTGTTTATCTGGTATAATTTTTTGTATTCTTTTTCTGATTTCTTGCAATTTAACAATGCTCTTATTAGAGTAACAAGACTTTTTCGTAATCTTTTTTCTCAAAAACAACATAAAAAAATGAATCAAACAAAACAATCAAAATATAGCGAAGCCGGTGTAGATATAGACAAAGGCAATGAATTCGTCTCTGGAATCAAAGCTATAGTTAAGTCCACTCACAGAAGTGGTGTGCTTAATGATATTGGTGGATTTTCCAGTCTTTTTGCCATTGATACTAATAAATTTGAGCGTCCCGTACTGGTAACCTCAACAGATGGTGTCGGTACAAAACTTGATATTGCCAAACGTTGTAACAAGCATGATACCATAGGTATTGACCTGGTTGCCATGTGTGTCAATGACATCATAGTTGGTGGTGCCCAACCACTCTGTTTCCTCGATTATTTTTCTGTCGGCAAGCTTGAACTTGATGTTGCCACAGACGTAGTTAGAGGAATTGCCGAGGGATGCAGGCAATCCAACTGTTCACTGGTAGGTGGAGAAACTGCTGAGATGCCGGGTCTCTATAAAACGGGCGATTACGACCTTGCCGGTTTTGTGGTGGGCATTGGAGACCGTAACAAAATTATAGATGGCTCAGAAATAAGGGTTGGTAACAAAATTATAGGGCTTAAGTCATCCGGTCTCCATTCCAATGGCTTCTCCCTGGTACGAAAAATCTGTTTTACTGACAACGATTTTGATATTAATGATACCATAGAAGAATTGGGCTGTACTCTGGGTGAGGAGCTTTTGAAACCCACTAGAATTTACGTCCAGTCTGTTCTTGCCATTCTAAAAAATTACAAATTAAATGGCATGATACACAATACTGGCGGTGGTTTTCTTGACAATATACCGCGAATTCTTCCTAATGGATGTATGGCTGAAATAAACTGCAATCGCTGGCAACCCCATCCTATCTTTGATTTTCTTGCAGAAAAAGGCGCTGTCCCCAGGAAGGAAATGTATCGTACTTTTAATATGGGAATTGGCTTAATGCTCGTCGTGGATGATGAAAATGTCGAAGACATCGTACACCGCTTTATGGCACATGGCGAAGAGGTCGCCATAATTGGCGAGATTATTGCTACACAAGATGAAACCGACGAACTGGTTACGCTGAATTTTTAACCCCCACTCCACAGTCGCTCTTTCCCCCTTGAATTTTATCAATGGCATGGGCAAGTGAAGGTAACAGTACCGCAATATTATCCCTGGCAGCTCGTTCACTGCCGGGAAGGTTTATAATCAGAGTCCTTCCACGAATTCCAGCTTTTCCTCTGGATAAAACCGCATTGGGGGTCTTTTTCAGGCTTTCAGCTCTCATGGCTTCTGCCATACCGGGAATTTCCTTCTCGATTACTTCTACCATGGCCTCAGGAGTTATATCGGTGGGTGCGACTCCTGTGCCACCAGTGGTTACAATAAGATCAATTTTTTTTTCATCAACCCATGTTATCAATGTATCTCTGATAACAGCTACGATATCAGGAACAATTGCATATTCTTCTTTTCTGTAACCTTCACTGCTTAAACAATCCACAAGAAAAGAGCCACTGGTATCATTACGTTCCCCCCTCGAGCCTTTATCACTCATGGTCAGCACCGCAAAGGAGAATCTGGCACAATCAATTTTCATTTGTTTTACTGTCCTATTCTGCTTTACGTGCAATTACAATCTTCTCTGCAATCTGTGCCGGCACCTCTTCATAATGTGAAAAGGATATAGTAAATATGCCGAGACCACCAGTCATTGCAGTAAGATCAGCAGCATATAACAGCACTTCCGCCTGCGGAACCTGGGCATTAATTATTTCGCGTCCGTCTGCAGAGTCCATGCCCATAACCTTTCCACGTCGTGAATTCAAATCTCCCATAACATCACCCACATGATCCTTAACAACTTTAACAGTCATGTCCATATAGGGTTCAAGCAAAATTAATCCTGCTTCCTGTGATCCTTTTTTGAATGCCAGGGAACCTGCAATTTTAAATGCCATTTCCGAGGAATCAACGGCGTGGAACGACCCGTCAATAAGTGTAATTTTAATATCAACCACGGGATATCCGGCCAATACACCCCTTTCCATGGCCTCAACAATCCCTTTTTCAACGGCAGGTCTGTACGTCTGAGGAATCACTCCACCAACAATTTTATCTACAAATTCAAACCCGTTCCCAATATTTGGACAAATTTCGACAGTACAATCGCCAAATTGACCACGTCCACCACTCTGTTTTTTATGCTTCCCCTGTACGGTGGCACTGCCACGAATTGTTTCTTTATAAGGAATTTTAGGAAGAGACAATTCAAGTTCAACACCAAATTTACGTTTAATTTTGGCACCAACGACTTCAAGATGTACCTGCCCCACACCGGAAAGGAGGATCTCGCCGGTTTGTACTTCACGGGTAAGTCGCAAGGTCAAATCCTCATCAAGCATTCGAGTAATGGAAGAAAAAAGTTTTTCTTCATCTCCCTTTCCAGCCGAAACAGCATAAGAAATAACAGGTTCCATTATTTCCAGATTGTCATAGACAATGGGATCTGCGGCACCACATAAGGTGTCACCGGTGGTGGTCTCTTTCAACTTGGCTACCGCCACAATCATTCCGGCGACAGCACTGTCTACTGCTCTCTGTTCTTTTCCTTCTGGAATAAAAAGCTGACCGAAACGCTCGTTTACTTCCTTACTGCTGTTATAGAAAGTATCTCCCTCAAGTGTTCCTGATTTAATACGGAAAATTGTTAATCGCCCGGCATAAGGATCTGCCATGGTCTTAAACACCTGAGCTGAAAATTTTTCATCTACATCAGCATTTCGTTCAACAGGTTCACCGTCTTTATCCACTCCCATAGCAGGTGGCAAATCTGTCGGTGAAGGAAGAATATCAACAATAGCATCCATAAGGGCGGCGGTGCCAAAATTTGAGGTTGCAGCTCCTACAAAAACCGGCACAACTTCTCCAGCAACAACAGCCTTTTTTAATCCAGATGCGAGATCTTCCAGTGATAACTCACCATCCTCCAGAAACTGTTCGATAAGGTCATCGTCTGTTTCGGCCACCTTTTCCATAAGACTTTCACGATACAATTCTATATCGTCTATAAGATCTTCCGGAATATCTGTTTCAACTGCACCACCTTTTTCATCAAACAGATACGCCTTTTCTGTTCGAATATCTACAAACCCTCGAAAGTTTTCTTCTTCTCCAATTGGCAAGTGAATAATCACAGGAGTAATCGGCAGAGACTCATTAATCTGTTCAATGGTACGATTAAAATCGGCGCGTTCACGATCAAGTTTATTGATCATCAGCAAGGAAGGAAGGGAACGTTTGGCTATAAAATCGGCAAATTTGATGGTCTGACCTTTAACTCCAAGTACAGCACCTACAATAAAAACAGCACTGTCTGCCATCTGGGTGGCCACAAGTGTCTCGTTAATAAAGTTATCATCTCCCGGAGTATCCATAAGATAGACATCTGTTTTGTTCCAGCTGAAATTATGAAAAGAAGTATTGATTGAAACATTTCTTGCAATCTCTTCATCTTCAAAATCAAGTGCGGCACTTCCGTCATCAACCTTTCCAAGGCGTTTGATCTTTCCGGCTGTAAACAGCATGGCCTCAGCCAAAGAAGTTTTTCCGCAACTACCGTGTCCAATGATCGCCATGTTTCTTATCTTACTGATATCCTGCATGCAAACCTCCCTGGAAAAAATCACTTTTCTATAAAAAAACTCATCACTCATAGAACTTCAACAGTGATAGCTACCATCTGTTGCAGTTCAACAACGATGAATAAATACCTGCACTCATATATTCAATTTTTCCGAAGAAAGTCAAGTCTGTTCCATAATTCCACCTTCATTCAGTTGATATTTTTATATTCAGAGAAACAACATTAGTTTCTATGGCAAATCGATGTAAAAACAGGTAATGTTAGGAGGCTTGTAAATATAATCCTTTCGCAACTCATTTCCTACTAGCACCTACGTGAAAACAAACTCCTCACAATCAATAACAATTGCAAAATCTGCTTCCACTGTTTCCATAGCTGTTATGTGCAGTCGTGTACTGGGTCTTATCCGAGAACAAATCTTCGCTGGAATGTTTGGTGCCGGTTTTGCTTACGATGCTTTTGTTGTTGCCTTTCGCATTCCCAATCTTTTGCGCGATTTGTTTGCAGAAGGAGCATTATCAGCAGCCTTTATAACGGTGTTCACGGATTACGACACAAATAAAAGCAAACAGGAAACCTGGCAACTCGCCTCCAATGTCCTTGTTTTTTTTGCTATACTTCTTTCTCTGCTGACCCTTTGCACTATGTTTTTTGCAGATCCTTTGGTCTCCATCCTGGCTCCTGATTTTGCTGCCATTGAAGGGAAAAAAGAACTGACAGTACTCCTCACCAGAATAATGCTTCCTTTTTTGATCTTTATTTCCCTTTCCGCAGTGGTTATGGGAATATTGAATGCCAGAAAAAATTTTTTTATTCCTGCCATCGCTTCAGCTTTTTTCAATATGGGCTCCATCATTGGAGGAGTCAGCCTTGCCTTTCTGCTGCCACACTTTGGCTATCCTGCCATTGCCGGAATGGCCATTGGAACATTAATTGGTGGCGTGCTGCAACTCTCCATGCAACTCCCTGCCCTTTTCAAATGCGGTTTTACTTTTATTCCACGACCGCAACTGAACGATGCCGGTTTAAAACGTGTTATCACCCTTATGATCCCGGCAGTTATAGGTCTGTCACCAACCCAGATCAACATCTTCATCAACACCAACTTTGCCTCTACCTGCTCCGAAGGATCTGTTTCCTGGTTAAATTACGCCTTTCGTCTGGTGCAGCTGCCCATTGGTGTATTTGGGGTGGCACTCTCCATTGCGGCCATGCCAATCCTTGCAAAACATGCTGCAAGTAAAAATATTAAAGGAATAAAAGAAACCGTGGTTTCCACGTTGACCATGGTCTTTGCACTTACTATTCCTGCCAGTATTGGTTTAATTTTACTGGCCGAACCAATTATCCATACAATTTTTGAACGAGGAGCCTTTACTGCTGTGGACACTCTTGCCACCGCAAACACGCTCACCTTGTATGCAATAGGCCTGTTTGCCTATTCTGCCAACAAAACACTGGTCCCTGTCTATTACGCCCTTGAAGACACCAAATATCCTTTATACGGTGCCTTTATTGCAGTTGGGGCAAATCTCCTGATTATCAACTACTTCATCGATTCTTTGCAACATCTTGCCATTGCCCTTTCAACTTCCTGTTCAATGATTATAAATTTTTTGTTTTTAACTACCGTTTTATATTTTAAAATTAACGGCTACCCGACCATGTTTCTCCTCAAATCACTGTTGAAAATTTGTTTGGCAGGAAGTCTGATGGCTGTTTTTTTATACTGGAGTAAAATATTTTTTTCGGGAAGCCTGCAAGGCAATATCTGGCAGGCAATTACCACCCTCCTGCTGATTATTGCTTCTGCAGCAGGCCTTTACGGCTTAACCCTGTACCTGTTGAAACTCCATGAATTAACAACTATTACTTCTAAAATTTATGCAAGATTCAAAAGATAAGATTGCTCTTCTGCATTTCAGGCCATTGTAAATTAGCTCTTGCATTCTTGTTTATTTAAGGTAAATCCAAAATGTTATCTTAGTTGTCATTATCCTTTGACATTCGACATTCTCTTTTTCCCAAAGGAACCACCTAAAAGGCGGCAAAACACATCATGCAGCAATTTGAAAGACTAGGCATCAACGCAAATATCATTCAAGCCCTCTCTACTCTAGGTTTTGAGCACCCCACCCCAGTCCAGGAAAAAGTAATCCCTCTGGTTCTCAAAACAAAGACGGATCTTGTCAGTCTTGCTCAAACAGGAACTGGTAAAACTGCTGCATTTGGTATTCCACTGATCCAGCTTGTAGATCATAAATTAAGAAAGCCACAATGCCTGGTCCTCTGTCCAACCCGTGAATTGTGTGTTCAGGTTGCCAGAGACATTAGTTCTTATGCAAAATTTGAAAAAACAATACATATCCTCTCCGTATATGGCGGGACACGAATCGATCAGCAAATTAGAACCTTACAAAAAGGCGTGCAGGTAATTGTGGCAACCCCGGGGCGAATGAAAGATATTCTCAACCGAAAAGCTGCCGATTTTTCCACTATAAAATATGTTGTTTTTGATGAAGCAGACGAAATGCTGCAAATGGGTTTCCAAGATGACCTCACCGCCATTCTTGCCCATACCCCAAAGAAAAAGAATACTTTGCTTTTCTCGGCAACCATGCCTGCTGAAGTTTCATCTATTGCAAAAAAATATATGGCTAACCCTGTGGAGCTTACCATTGGTACCAAAAATGCTGGTGCTGCGAATGTTCGCCACGAATTGTATATGGTTCATCCCAGGAACAGATATCCTGCGCTGAAACGGATTGTTGACAATAACCCGGACAATTATTCCATTATCTTTTGTCGAACACGACGTGAAACCGGAGAAGTGGCAAACAAACTTATCCATGACGGATATAATGCTGACGCCCTGCACGGAGAACTCTCACAGACGCAAAGAGATCACGTGATGAGTAAATTCCGCTGCCGGAATTTGCAGATTCTAGTTGCCACCGATGTTGCCGCACGAGGGCTGGACGTAAGTGATCTCACTCACGTTTTCAACTATAATCTGCCTGATGACTCATCTGCCTATACCCACCGCAGTGGTCGTACAGGAAGAGCAGGCCGTGCAGGTGTGTCAGTAGTCATCGTTACGAATAATGAACGCTATAGAATAAAAAGTATCGAGCGAAAATTACAAAAGAAATTCATCCAATGCTCCATACCATCTGGAATTGAAGTCTGTAGGAAACAGATGATAAAACTTATTGACGATATCACCAGCGTTCATGTGGACAATACACTGATGGCATCTCTTTACGATGAAATTGCTGAAAAGCTTATCGGGCTTGACCGGGAACAGCTTATCAAACACTTTTTCTCACTTGAGTTTGACAAATTTCTGGAATATTATAAAAATACAACTGATCTTAATATATCAGCAAATGCCCATTCAGCAAAAAGCAAAGGGAGGCGAGAACTCCGTAAACCCTCTACACCAAGCCAGGCATACACCCGATTCAGTATAAACCTTGGACGAAGACAGG